>Ga0247727_10002151_pt1 | contig 45465 bp, 41 predicted proteins | sample WisWelCaveWW1625_FD_202498 | JGI IMG/M metagenome (GOLD analysis project Ga0247727, IMG submission 202498) | Biofilm microbial communities from Wishing Well Cave, Virginia, United States - WW16-25 | ecosystem: Environmental > Aquatic > Deep subsurface > Groundwater > Cave microbial mat | place...
AACGCACACTGTTGCCATCGGACGTCTCCTTTCTAAAAGTTCGGTGGACCAACCAGAACCATAGAACAGGAGGCGTCCGCTTGTCTTGTTCCGCAGACAGCTGGGTAACACGACTTCAATCAGACCAAAGGAGGAGCCTGCCCTCCGAAGCGTCGCCCAAAGCGCGAAGGAGGAGCAGGGTTTGCGGTGCGGCATCTCTTTGTAGATACTGGCGCACGACCTTTTCGGTGGTGGCCCGCCTTCGCGGGCCGGGGGTCGCTTCGGCGCGTCCCAACCCCTACCGAAGATGCGCAAGGTCTGGAACATGGACGAGCGGACGTCGTTGAATGGGAGCGAGCGCGCGGATCTGGCATCGCTGCCGGACCACGAGCTCATGTCGCGGCTCAAGAACGCCTCGAAGGAGGAGCGGGCCGCGGGGTTTGAAGTCCTGGTCCGGAGGTACAAGAACGGCGTCGTCACCTTCCTCTTCCGGTTCGTGGGCGACTACCGGACGGCGGAGGACCTGGCGCAGGAGGCGTTCCTGCGGGTCTTCCGGAAGCTCGACGAGTACAACCACTCGGCGAAGTTCTCGACGTGGCTGTACACCATCTCGTCCAACCTGGCGAAGGACGAGTTCAAGCGGCGGACGCGCCATCCGGCCAAGAGCCTGGACTGGTCGTCCGGCAAGGGTTCGGACACGACGAAGAACGTGCCGACGGCGATGGAGGCCGACAGCCCGGCGCCGGAGGAGCGGCTGGAGCAGGACGAGACGCGCCGGCAGGTGAACGAGGCCTTGAAGGATTTGAAGGACGACGACCGCGAGATCCTGGTGCTCAAGGACGTCCAGGGGCTCGCGTACGAGGAGATCGCCGAAATCCTGTCGCTGCCGATGGGAACGGTGAAGAGCCGGATCTCCCGCGCGCGCCTGGCATTCAAGGAAATCTGGAAACGGAGAGGCGCGTAGGCCGAAGGCTGTGAAGGGAACGAAGGCCCAGGGGTGCTGTGAACGGAGATGAATGATGAAGAACTACTCGGGATGGGCGGCGTTCGTGCTGCTGCTGGGCGTCGTGATCGGCTTCACGGCCGGACGGACGGAGAGCAGCCAGGCGATGGCGCAGGGCGTCGACAACAAGACGACGCGGTGGCTGGCCGGGACCGTGACCTACGGCCAGGCACAGGAGGCGTTCATGATGTTCGACGCGCAGACCAACCGGCTGCTCGCCTACGACATCACGCCGATGAAGGAGCTGGAGCTCCTCGCGGTCCGGGAGATCAGCTACGACGTCAAGCTCGCGGAGTTCGGGCGCCAGAAGCCGACCCCGGGGCAAATCAAGGACGTCTGGGAGAAATACGAGCGCGAGGAGAAGGAGCGTAAGGACAAGGAGGAGAAGAAGGACAAGTAGGTAGTGGGTAGTAGCTAGTAGCTAGTAACCAGTAGCTAGTAGCAGATGTACGCGGCCTCTGGGCCGCTCTATTCGAGTAGGAAGCAGCTAGTAGCCAGTAACGAGAAGAGCGAAAGAGCGAGAAGAGCGAGAAGACCTTGAACTGCCAGAAGTGCCAGGACCAATTCAGCGACTACTTTGACGGCGGCCTCGACGAGGCGCAGGCGAAGGCGGTCAAGGACCACCTCGCGATGTGCGTCGAGTGCGAGCAGGAGTTCCGGCTCCTGAGGAAGTCGCTGGGCGCGCTTCACGATACGGGGCCGGTGGAGACGCGCGAGGGATTCGAGTCCTACGTGGTCACGGCGGCGACGCAGCCGATCGAAGCGGTGGCGTGCGTCGGCTACGAGCAGCTCTTCAGCGACCACTATGACGGCTCGCTCGCGGAGGAGCGCCGGCGGGAGTTCCAGGCGCACCTGATGGCCTGCGCGGGATGCCGCGCGGACTATGCCGCGTTCACGCGATCCCTGCGCGCCCTCTCGGCGAAGGGGCCGGTGAGCGCGCCGTTCGGGTTCGAACTCGTGGCGCGCCGCGCCGCCGCGCCGCCGGTGAAGACGCCCAGCCTGATGCCGGTCGCCATTGCCGCGTCGGTCGTCCTCGCGTTCACGATCGGCTATCTCATCCAGCGGGCCGCCGTGAGCTCCCAGCTCGACGAAAAGAACGCCGCCATCAAGAAGCTCAACAAGGACCTCGATGAGGCCCGCCGGCCGGTCGTGCGGCGCGACAACGTCGCGAGGATCAACGGCGTCGAGGTTCCCATCGAGGAATACCTCGAGAACCACCTGGCGGCGATGGGACTCGTGCACGAGGGGAAAGGCTACATTCCCCGGGAGTTCAAGGAGCGCTTCGCGAAGGGCGAGTCGCTGGTCGACGGGAAGTGGATCACCGTCAAGGACGAGATCGCGCGCCACGTGAAGGACGCGCTGGACAAGGTGCCCAAGGCCGTGGCGCCGCCGACCGAGGCCGAGATCCTCGCGAAGTACGACCTCGTGCAGACCGCGGACGGCTACATCCCGCGGTCGTACGTCGAGAGGCTCCAGGCGGGGGAGATCCTGACCGCCGAGGGCAAGTGGCGCTCGTACCGGGAGATCGTCGCCGATGCGCTGCGCGACCGGCGGCTGGTCGAGCACGAAGGACGGTGGATGAGCGAGGAGCAGCGTGCGGAGCTGCTCGCGGCGCAGCGCGTGAAGAACCCCGGCACCGCCAGCTCGCCGGTGACGGCGGCGCTCGACGGTCTCGTGATCGGCGCGCCGAGCGGCTGGAAGAACCTCACCCTTTATCCGCTCTCCGCGCCGGCCCCCCGGGCGGCGGGATGGACGACGCTGCACGACGCGCTGGGAACGGGGAAGGTGGAGATCACCGACGCGGGCGTCCTCTCGGCGAAGATCAGGAACGGCGGCGCGGTGGACCTTGTCGTCTTCGCCGGCGAGCTCCTCATCGGCGGGCGGTGCGCGCGCGTCGTGGCGAAGGACACCATCATCGAGAAGGGGAAGACGGAAACGGTCGAGGTGTTCGACGTCGAGCCGTCCGCGTACCGGACGTCGGAGAAGTTCGCGAAGGAGTCGGGGCACTACCTCGCGGCGCCGAGCCTCCGGCGCGCGCTTGTCGCGGGATCGGGGCAGGGCGCGGTGTGGGCCTACAACCAGCAGCTCCTCGGCGCCCTCGCGCCCAGGGGAAGCTCGATGGCAGACGCGTACAAGGCGTCGGCCGATCCGATCGCGGAGATGCGCGCGGCGCTGATCGACCTTCGCGAGACGACGAAGGACGTCGTCGGCGTGGCCGTCGTCATCGGCGATCGCCTGGAGTACGCGGAGGTCTTTCCGGATCACGCGACGTTCTGCGCGGCGTACGAGCGGATCCTGAGGGCGGCGGCGCTCGAGGCGACGATGCGGATGGCGCTTCCGCCGCAGAAGAGCGCCGGGGGGCTTCCGGGCTCGGTGGCCGGCGTGAAACGGCTCATCGAGTCGGCGTTCGAGGCGTCGAACGACACCGAGGGCGACGCGGTCGTCCTGCGCCGGGACAGCGAGGCGATCGGCTCGGCATTGGTGGCTCGCGGCGTCGCGGCACACGTCGTTCTGTTTGCGGGCGGGGGCATGGAGCCGCCGCGCGCCACGGTGAAGCTGCTCACGGCAAAGCGCGACGCGTTTCTGAGCGACTACGATCAGAAGGTGAAGGCAGGAAGCCTGGCCGTGCGGTCGGCGGTTTTCGACGAGCTCGCGACGCTGCCGGTGCCCGAGGCGACGAAGTGGCTGGGGGCCCACCTGACCGATGCCGACGTGGGCACGCGCCGGGCGGTGATCCTCGCCCTCGGCCGTCGCAACGACCCGATCGCCGTCGACTGGCTCCTGAACATCCTCAACGACGCGGGGCGGAATCCGGCGCTCTTCCCTCCGACCGTGCAGTCGCTGGCGAAGCTCGGCCACGTCAAGGCGGTCGATCCGTTCCTGCGCCTCCTCGAGGGCAGGGAGCTGGAGCCCGCCCTGATCGTGGCGGCGGCCCTTCCAGAGCTTCTGCTTCAGCTTCGGGACCGTGACGTGTTGAGCGCGGCGGTGGGGCGCATCATGAGCGCCTACGAGCAGGAGGGCGCGCCGGCGGAGTACCAGGCGGCGCTGCGGGGCACCCTCCAGATCACGACGGGCAAGTCGTTCACGAACCCGGTCGACGCGCGGAGGTGGTGGAACGAGCATGGCAGGAAGTTCGTGGACGAGAGGATCAAGTAGGCGCGTCCTCCTTTTTTGCATTGCAAATGGGCCGCCGGAACTCGTATATTTTCCCCGGTGGGCTTGGAAATCCAGATCCTGAGCGAGGATGCCGCCGCGCACCGGATGCTCGACATCCACGAGGGCGGCTTCGAGCATCGCACGGGTGACACGCTGATCAGCGTTGCCCCCGATTTCGAGGATGCGATGCCCGGGATGGCGCAGCTGACGCCGCTCATGATCTCCGTGGAGTACCTGATGCAGCTTCGCACCCCGGGGGAGCTGGGCCAGGAGCATTTCAGCGTCGACGTGCGCCGCACCGAGCCGGTCCGCTTCCCGGATGCCCGGCTCGCCGGCGGTCCCGAGCGGTTCGACGTGATCCGGCTGACCTGCGGGGACGTTGAGTTCTCGGCGATCGTGCCGCACGGTCCGACGTGGCCGCACGTCTCGATCCACCGCGTCCGTCCGCGACAGGCGGAGCTTTCGCCGGCCCTCCAGCGGGCGTTCCTGGCCGCGCTTCGCGATGCCGTGGCGCCGCTCGTGAGCGAGTCGGCCGCGTAGCGCGGAGCAACGCGGACGAAACGCAGAAGAAGCCGCCCACCAGGGCTACAGGCCGAGCTTCGTCTCGATCACCTGCTCCGGCGTGAATCCCGCGAGGCGGAGCTTCGCGACCCACTCCGGGGGCAGGGCGGCCCGCGGCGTCAGGCCGACGATCTCGCTCGACTTCACCTTCACGTTGCAGAGGGCGGCCTCGCGCTCAACGGCCTCGAAGACGGCGAGGAGCGATGTCCGGGTGAAGTCGCAGACATTGATGGAGACCTGCTCGCCGCGCCGGTCGGCGATATAGAGGCCGAGCGCCTTGATGCCCGGCAGGCCGCCGTCGCGCTCGCGGATCTTCTTCGCGATCCGCTTGGCGACTTTCGCCTCGGGATGGTCGGCGTCGAGGTCGATGTTGTAGGCGACGAGCGGCGGGCGGGCGCCGACGGCGACGCATCCGGCGGTCGGGTGGATCGCGGAGGGGCCGAAGTCGGGCGCGCGCTCCGGGTCCTTCCCGATGAGGTCGCGAAGCCCCTCGAACTGCGGCTTGCGGATGTCGGCGAGATTGCGGCGGCCGGGCCGCGACGCGGCCGATTCGTAGAGGAAGACCGGAATCTGCAAATCGGATCCGATGCGGGCGCCGACCTCCTTCGCCAGGGCCACGCAGTCGTCAATCGTGCAGTCGCGGATCGGCACGAACGGGACGACGTCCATCGCGCCCATGCGGGGATGTTCGCCGGTGTGCTTCGTGAGGTCGATCTCGGTGAGCGCGACGGCGGCCGCCGCCAGGACCGCCTGGCCGACGGGGCCGCGGTCACCGACGAACGTGAGCACGCAGCGGTTGTGGTCCTTGTCGGACTGCAGGTCGAGAACGTTGGTGCCGGGGATGGCGCGGACGGCGGCGACGAGTGCGTTCAGCACGTTCGCGCGCCTGCCTTCGCTGAAATTCGGGATGCACTCAATGAGCATGGGAGGGGAGGCGCATTCTACGGGCGAAGAAAACGTCGGGCAACTCCGTCGAACGAACAAGGCCGGAGTTTGAAACGCTAGACTGGTGCCCCCATGACCCGAGGACTTGCCTATTTCTGCGCGGTGCTGATGGTGGTCGGCATCGTCGTGCTCGACTATGCCGTGCTGACGTCGAGCGCGGCGCTGACGCACATCGCCGAGCGCGAGCTCAAGGCGGTGTTCGGCGACCGGCTGGAGTACTCGGGCATCAAGCTGTCGCTCTGGGGCGGGCTCGAACTGAAGAGCGCGGGCCTTTTCGTCACCAAGAGCCGCCTCAAGGTGCTCTCGGCGGACCGGCTGCACGTCTCGGTCGGCCGCCGCGAGGGGAGCTTCGTTCCCGAGAAGCTGACGCTCGAGCGCGCGCGGCTCACCTTCAGCGACAAACTGCTCGATGCTCTCGCGGCCGAGCCGTCGCAGGGGAGCATCGACGACGCCGTGAGGCCGGAGCAGCTGCCGCGCGTGGTGCTGAAGGGCGGCGCGATCGAAGTCGCCTACGCCGGGATCCTCGACGTCCATTCGCCGCAGGTTTTCGACATCGACGAAATCCAGATGGTGCCGGTCGTCGACTACCGCTACTTCCTTGGCGGCAGGGTGCGCAACGCGACGCTGGGTGACTGGACGGTCGCGGGCGAAATCGACCTGAAGAGCGGTGCGCACGACATCACGATGACGACCGACGAACTCGTGCTCGGCTCGAGGGTGCGCTCCCTCCTGTCGCCGAAGGTCCACGGCGCATGGGATCGGTATTCGCCGGTCGGGCCGGTCCGCGCGCGGATCCACCTCGTTCGTCCCGCGCAGGGCGAGCTGAAGCTCGTCGCGACGATTCAGCCCGTCGACGTCAGCATGGTCTACGCGGGGTTTCCGCTTCCGTTCGAGCACGTGCGGGGCGAGATCGATTTCCGCGCGGACGGCTTCACCATCAAGCACATCGAGGCGCGGTCGGGCGGGGCCCGGGTCTGGCTCGAGGGCAGCTCGACCGGCTACGACGCGGACGCCGGCTACACGTTTCGCGTCGAGTTCCGTTCGCTCGCGCTCGACGACAAGCTCAAGGCCGCCCTGCAGCCCGGGGCGCAGAAGGTGTGGGGCGACTTCAGCCCTCGCGGCACCGTGGACGCCGTCGGCATGGTGACTCGCGACCAGGGTCGCGACAAGCCGGTGCGCAACCCGCTCGACGTGACCTTCCGCGACACGTCGTTCCGGTTCGGCGCCTTCCCGTACGACGTCGAAGGCCTCAACGGGGACGTTCACATCGAGGCGCCGCGCGTCGTCGTGAAGTACCTCGACGGGCGCCATCTGAACGGGCGCCTGGCCGACGGCAGCGAGGACTGGGGGACGTTCCACTTCACCGGGATCCTCGACGACATCGAGACCGACGCGATCATCGACCTCTACATGAGGGGCAAGAACATCGCGCTCGACGGCGCGCTCCGCCAGGCGCTGCCGGCCAACCTCCGTGCGGTGTGGGACGACTTCAAGCCGCGCGGCGCCATCGACTTCGACTGGCACCTATCGAAGAAGAAGGGCGCATCCGAAGAGCACCGCGGGGAGGTGCGTCCGCAGGGCAACCGCATCGTCTACAGCGCCTGCCAGGTTCCGATCAACAACATCACGGGCGAACTGAGCATCGAGCCCGGGCACATCGAGCTCCAGAACCTGCGGGGCTCGCTCGACTACGGACGGGTCACCTGCAACGGCACGATCAAGACCCTCGCGAAGGGCAACGAGATCCACTTGAAGTTCGACGTTGAAGGAGGCGTGATCGACGACCGCTTCAAGAGCCAGATGCCCACGGCCGTGGCGGGCGTCTTGAAGTCGCTGAAGCTCGGCGGCAAGGCCGACTACCTCTTCAAGCTCGACATGATCGACGACCCCGTGAAGCCGCGGACCGATTTCGTCCTGTCGGTGAACCTGACGGAGGGCGTGCTCGACGCGAAGGTGCGGGCGGAGGAGATCGACGGCCTCGTGCAGCTCAACGGCTCGCTGGTGAACGGACAGCCCGAGGCCTATTTCTCGCTCGGGTTCCGGTCGGCCCGCATCGTCGGCAAGAAGGCGACCGATCTCACGGCGCGCGGTTACGTGCGGGGCACGCGCGTCACGTTCGAAAAGCTCCGGGCGAGCTCCTACGGCGGCACGGTGGAGGGCGAGCTGGCGTTCGACACGGAGTCGACCGAGCTTGCCGGGAACTTCGTGCTCGACCGCATGGAGCTCCGCGACTTCGTGCGTGACACGGGCAAGTTCGCGAACCGCAATCTGAGCGGGAAGGTGCACCTCGAAATCACCGTGGCGGGCAAGGCGGATGCGACCGACCTGCTCACCGGCACCGGCTCGCTCCTGATCACGGAAGGTCAGCTGATGGAAATCCCGGCGATGGTGAACTTCACCTCGGGGGGAGGCGGCCGCTTCAAGGCGGCCCGGGCCGATTTCGTCATTCGCGGCGGCAAGTTCCGCGTCGACGGCAAGAACGTCCTGGCGTTCGAGTCCGACAACGGCGCGGTCTACGGCCAGGGCTCGCTCGACTTCAATCTCTACTACAACTTCCGGGTCACGAGCGAGACCGCGCCTCTCTTCGGCATCGACTTCTTCATCTTCAAGATCCTGCCGAAGATCATCGACCTGGCGAAAGCGCCCTTCAAGGCGCGCATCCGGGGCAAGCTCGACGACAACACGGTGGAGAAGAGCGAGAAGCCGGAGGATCTGAAGCCGGACGAAGACAAGTAGTCCGACTCGACGCGCTTCGCCGCGTCTCGCTCGCTACTCGGCCGTTCCCGTTCCCCGGGGGTCGCTGGCGCCGATCGCCTTGTTCGCCGCGTAGTCGACTTCCACCGCGTGGAAGTCGCCGATGCGGCGCGTGTCGAAGGCGTAGCCCAGCTTTTGGAGCGCCGCCTTCACGGGGGCATCGAGCGATTCGATCCGGATCGGGTCACGGTCCTTCGCGGCGGGCGGCCACTGGTGGTGGAACCGCGGCGCGGCGACGGCCTGGGCGAGCGTCATGCCGAAGTCGATGCGGTTCACGATCACCTGGAAGACCTGCGTGAAAATCGTCGGGCCGCCGGGCGTGCCCAGGACGAGCCAGAGGCGCCCGTCCGTGTCGTAGACGATCGTCGGCGACATCGAGCTGAGCATGCGCTTGCCGGGGGCGATGGCGTTCGCCTCGCCGCCGATGACGCCGTACATGTTGCGCACGCCGGGCTTGATGGAGAAGTCGTCCATCTCGTTGTTGAGAAGGAAGCCGGCGCCCTGCACGAAGATGCCGGAGCCGTAGCTGTCGTTGAGCGTGTAGGTGTTCGCGACGGCGTTGCCCTTCGCGTCGACGATCGAGAAGTGCGTCGTCTCCTCCTTCTCGCGCTTGCCGCGCGGCGCGCCCTCCTTCAGCGTCGCGGGATCGGTGCGCTTCGCCGGATCAAAGGACGCCATGCGCTCGCGGGCGTAGCGCTTCGAGGTCAACCCGTCGAGCGGGACGTCGAAGAAGTCGCTGTCGCCGAAGAAGACGGAGCGGTCGGCGAAGGCGCGCTTTTCGATCTCGCAGACGAGGTGGAGGTACGCCGCCGAGTTGTGGCCCATCTTCGCGATGTCGAAGCCCTCGATCATGTTGAGCATCTGGACCAGGATCGCTCCGCCCGATGAAGGCGGCGGCATCGAGACGACCTTGCGGCCGCGGTAGGTGCCGACGACCGGGCGGCGTTCTTTCGGCTCGTAATTCGCGAGATCGTCGGCCGTGATGAGTCCGTTGCCGCGCTTCATCTGCTCGACGATGAGGCGCGCCGTTTCGCCCTTGTAGAAACCGTCGCGGCCCAGTTCGGCGATGCGGCCCAGGGTCTTGTGCAGGTTCATCTGGGAGACGCTGCCGTCACCTTTTCCCCATTCCGCGGCGAACTCCGGCCTCGCGCGAAGCGCCCTCAGGGTGCGATCGGTGGCTTCGTCGATTTCCATGCCGCCGCCGGCGTTGGAACAGAGGGACATGGCGGCCCCCAGCAGGCTCTTCCAGGGTTTCGACCCCCACTTCTGGTGGGCCCGCCAGAGCCCTGCGACGGTGCCCGGGACGCCGGCGGCCTTGCAGGTGCGAAGCGATTCATCTCCGCGTGGGGTGCCTTTCTCGTCGAGGTACATGTCGCGGGTCGCGGCGGCCGGGGCGGTTTCGCGGTAGTCGATGGCGAAGTCCTCGCCGTTCATATGGACGATCATGAACCCGCCGCCCCCGAGATTGCCGGCGTTGGGGAAGGTCACGGCGAGAGCGAAGGCTACGGCGACCGCTGCATCGACCGCATTCCCGCCGCTGGACAGGACCGAGGCGCCGACGGTCGTCGCGGTTGCCTCCGGGGATGCAACCGCCCCAGCCGAGAGAGAAAGAGGGAGAGAGCGGGAGAGGGCGCCGGAACCGCAGCCCGTGACAAGGAGCACGGCGAGAATCGCGCGTCGCATCGTTCCTCCTCAATTACGGACACCGGGTTGCCGATATCCCTTTTAGAGTTCGTAGGGGGGAGATTGTATGCCCGATATCGCCGTCACCGCTCCGTCCGAGTGCGAGTGCACGCCGTCGCTCTGGCAGCGCATCGTCGCGCGCGTTCGCGGGCTCTTCGGCGCCGAGAAGCTGATGTACGTCCCGGTCAGCCGCATCAAGGACAACCCGTTCCAGCCGCGCGAGTACGTGCTGGAGGAGCTCCAGGAGACGCTGAAGGCGTCGATCAAGTCGCACGGCGTCATCGTGCCGATCATCGTCACCGAGCACGCCGACGATTTCATGCTCGTGGCGGGCCAGCGGCGCCTCAAGGCGGCGAAGGAACTCGGCTTTACCCACATCCCGGCGATCGTCCGGCGGCTCAACCAGAAGCAGATGATGGAGATGAGCTACCTCGAGAACCTCCACCGCGCCGACCTGACGAAGGTCGACCAGGTGATCATGTTCGACCGGATCCGCCGCCGCTACCCGAACCTCACGGACGGCGAGCTCGCGGCGACGATGGGGCTGAACCCCGACGACATCTCGAAGGCGCGCACGTTCCTCGACATGCCGGTGCCGGTGCAGGAGGCGCTGCGTGCCGGGATGATCGGCGAAGAGCACGCGGTGCTGATCGCGCAGATCAAGGAGCCCGAGCACCAGCTCGAGGTGATCGAGCTCGTCTATGTCGAGAAGCTCGACGTCGTGTCGGCGAAGGAGCTTGTCGACCGGATGACGCACAAGGACGCGCCGTATGTCGCGGCCGACGACGGCGTTCACTTCCACTCGCCGGCGTGCGCCTATGCCGGGCTGATCCCCAACAACCGGCTCAAGAAGTACTGGTCGCGCAAGGAGCCGGCGAAGAAGGGGAAGATCCCGTGCATGAACTGCTTGTAGGAGCAGCTACTTCGTGGGTTTTTTCTGCGCGGCCAGGGGATTGAGCTTGAACCGCTCCAGCCACTCCACGGCCTTGTCCTGCTCCGGGCCCGGCACGCCGTGGCCGTCGATGCTCAACTCCACGTAGACGTGGTAGTACTTCAGGTTGGTGAGCTCCTTGGCCGCGTTGCGCGAGCCGGCGACGTTCACCTGCGCGTCACGGTTGCCGTGGATGATGTAGATCGGCGTGTGCTTCAGGTTGCTCAGCACCGCCTGGTTCGGCCCGCCCGACCACGGTGAAATCGCCGCGAAAAGGTCCGTCATCCGCGTCCCGTGGTAGAAGCAGCCGAAGCCGCCCATCGAGTGGCCCATCAGGTAGGTGCGCTCCTCGTCGACGTTGTAGCGCGTCTTGAACTCCTTGACGATCGCCCGCAGGTAGGCGTCGTGCTTCGGGTTGTTCCACGCCAGCGAGATCTTCTCGAGCACCGTCGGGCAGATCGTGAGGTAGCCCTTCGGCGATGAGTGCGGCCAGATCTGCGGGAAGTAGTCGTCGCCGTCGCCCACGCCGTCGCCGCCGCCGTGGAGGAAGACGATGAGCGGGTTCCTGCGCCACGGCTTGTAGGCCTCGGGCACGCCGTAGGTGTACTCGCCGGTCGCGTAGGTTGTCCGTTCCGCGTCGAGCCGCACGTCCTTGTGGGTGCCGCGGGGGGACTCGGCGAACTTGAGCGCCTGCTTGACGTCGTCGAGTTTGCCCTTGTAGGCGAGCGGCTTAAGCTCGGCGAAGAGCTCGTCGGCGGACTTTTTCGCCGTGATGGCGGCCTGCCAGCACTCGTCGATCTTCTTCTCGCGCGACACCTCGTCGGCGGTGAGCCACTCGCCGTAGAGCCGCGTGAAGCCGAGAACCTTGCGGCCGGCCGGGTGGTCGGGGTCGATCTTGAGGACGTTGTCGAATTCCTTCTTCGCGTCCTTCTCGAGGCCGAAGCCGAGGATGTACTGCGCGAGTTCGTAGCGGCCGTCGGCGTCGGTGGGGGCGAGGGCCTTGCGGCGCTTGTCGTAGATCTCGCGGATCGGGCGGAAGAGCTTGCCTTCAAGGTCGAAGCCGAGCTTCTTCATCCCGGCGCGGGCGCCCTCGTGGCCGTCCTTGAGCTCCCATGCCTTCTGGAAGGACCACTTCGCGTCGTCCTTGAGCGTCTGCTCGATGCACCAGTTCCCCAGCTCCACGTAGGGGTCGGCGTCGGTGGTGCCGCGGAGGGCATCGCGCTTCTCGACGAACTGGGCCTTGATCGCCGCCCGGTCGCCGTCCTGCGCAGCGCAGATGGAAACAGCGAACGCGAAGGTGAGAAGCAGTTTCATAGCTATAAGACACCGGGGAGCAGCTGGTAGTTGGCAGCCGGCAGCTACTTCTCGTCCTTGTGGTCGCGGTCGCCGTCGGCGGCCTTGAACTTGGCGCGCGTGACCTTGGCCTTTTCGGTGAATTCCGCCGCCCGGGCCGGGATGAGCTTGGCAAGCATCTCGTAGTCGCCGCCCGCATGCCGCCACTTCTCGACCTTCTCGTAGCACTGGACGCGCAGCTCGTAGATCAGCGGGTCCTTGTCGTCGATGCCGGCGGCCTCCTCGAAGTGGGCGATGGCGCCGCCCCAGTCCTGGTCATGCATGGCGGCGGTCGCCAGGCGGAACGACACCGCGCGGAGCTTGGCGCTGACCATGATGGCGGCGTTGCACTGGGGCAGGTCCCTCGCCTTCTTGAGCGGCCCCAGCGCGGCCTCCATCCGGCCGGCGGCGAAGAAGGCGTCGCTCTCCGCCATGAGCATCCGCATTTGGCGCGTGTACCACCACGCGCTCAGCTCCGGGGCGAGCTTCACCGCTTCCACCGCCAGCGCGCCGCCGCCGCTCCAGTCGCCCGCCTTCTCGGCCTCGTCAAGGAGTCCGTCGAGGGTTTCCTTCAGCCAGACGCGGCCAAGCGCCGACGTGCTCTCGCTCTTGCGCTTCGTAAACGTCCGGACGATGGCGTCGCGAGCCTCCTTGAGCGAGCCCTTCGCCTGGAGCTGGCGCGCCTTGTAGAGGAGCGCGAGCGAGACGAGGTCGTCCTTCTCGGGCGTGTTGTCCTCGAGGAGATCTGCAGCGGCGGAGAACGCCGAGGCCGCCTTGTCGTGCGCGTTGTCGGCGGCGGCCAGCCAGCCAGCCGCGGCGAGCCGGGCGGAAACGGCGCGGGCGTGAGGCGCCGCGTCGTCCTTCGCCACGGTCAGGAGGTACTGGAAGAGGGCGCCATCCTTCGCCGGATCCTGTGACGCGCGCAGCGCCTTGCGGACGAAGAGGGTGCGGGCGAGGTCGAGCACCGACGGCCCTGCGGCCTGCGCCAGGCGGAGCGTCTCCGTCGCCGCCGCGGTGTTGCCCGCGTTCGCCTGCGCCGCCGCCTTGCCCCCGATGGCGGTCGCCAGGCCGTGCTCGATGGAAAGACGATGAAGCGAATCGACGGGCAGCGCCTTCTGGAAGGCGGTGATGGCGTTGTCGAGGTCGCCCGAGTTGAGCTTCTCCCACCCCTCGCGGCACGGATCGATCTGCGGCGGCGGCTCGCACGCGGCGAGAAGGGCCAGCGCGAGCAGCAGGCAATTCAGCTTCATGGGGGGTCTCCTCGAGGCGGGCATGGTACCACGTCTTTCTGCTAGATTGCCTCCATGGATCCGCGTCCCGCCCTGACGAATTACACGCGCACCGAGCTAGAGTCGCTGCTGGCGGCCTCGAACGTTGAGAAATACCGCGCCCAGCAGATCTGCCGCTGGATCTACCGGGGACGCGTGACCTCGTTCGACGCGATGAGCGACCTGCCGGCGGAGCTCCGCGCCACGCTGGCGGAGAAGTTCCGCGTCACCGGCACGACCGTCTCGAAGCGCCACGTCAGCGACGACCTCACGGAGAAGCTGCTCGTTGCGCTCGACGACGGCAATCTCATCGAGACCGTCCTCATCCGCGACGGCGCCCGCAAGACGGTCTGCGTTTCGACGCAGGTCGGCTGCCCGGTGAAGTGCGTCTTCTGCGCCAGCGGGCTCAACGGGCTGACCCGGAACCTGACCGCGGGCGAGATCGTCGAGCAGGTTCTGCACGTCACGTACGCGCTGGCCAAGGAAGACCGCGTCGACAACCTGGTGATCATGGGGATCGGCGAGCCGATGCTCAACGTCGACAACCTCGTCAAGGCGCTGAAGATCTGGAAGGCGGCGTGGGGGATGGGGATCGGCTACCACCGCATCACGCTGTCGAGCATCGGGATCCTCGACAAGCTCCAGCGGCTGGTGGACAACGGGACAACGCCGAACCTCGCGCTGTCGCTGCACGCGCCGAACGACAAGATCCGGCTCGAGATCGTGCCGACGATGAAGAAGTGGAAGGTGACCGACATCATCAAGGCGGGGATCGAGTACCGGAAGGCGACGGCCAAGGAGGTCACCTTCGAGTACGTCCTGCTGGACGGGGTGAACGACGACAAGAAGCACGCGCTGGAGCTGGGCAAGAAGCTGAAGGGGACGCGCTGCAAGGTGAACGTGATCCCGTTCAACGCGGTGCCGGAGACGCCGTACCGGACGCCGAGCACGGAGCGCATCGACCGGTTCGTCGCTTCGCTGGGGGCGTGCGGCGTGCCGATCATGGTGCGCAAGCGGAAGGGCGACGCGATCAGCGCGGCCTGCGGCCAGCTGCGCGCCGTGGTGGAGAAGGAGCGCGGCGAGGAGACGGCGGTCGTCGTCGGCCAGGCGATCGCGATCCCGAAGACGGCGCTGCGCGAGGCGGACGGCGGAGCCAGAGAAGAAGAGTAACGTTCCCCATGAACCCATCGACGTCGCGGCGGGCTTGGCCTCCCGGACTTGGCTCTTGAGGCGTTCCGTGGCTTGTTCCGACACTGGTTCCGCCCTCCGGAGAGCCCACGGAGACAACCCTGTGAAAGGTGGAGTCACGGTGGGAGGCCAGATCTAGCATTTACCGCGGTCTTCTGAAAGAGGGAGACTCCCCCTCTTCTCCTCTCTGTGCCCTCCGTGGACTCTGCGGGGAAACAAAGAAGTGGCACGCCCGTCGGCCCAGCCGGAGTCAACAGGCACAACGACGAGGTTCTAGCCCGTCGAGGCCTTCGAGGTTCCAGCCTTGACAAACCTCCGCGCGCGCGTAGACTTCGATGGGCTGTCGCCAATGGCGTCATCATCGATCACTGGATGCTACCATGAACCTTTCTGCCAGAATCGTCGGTGGTCTAACCCTCGGCATCCTGTTCGGATTGCTCGCGATTTCACAGCAGGTGGGCGGCGATGCGGTGGTAGTCGGTGACCCCACGCTTGTGGTCAAGGCTATTGGCGAGCAGGCCGGTGAAGTCAAGCAATACGATGGACTCGTGGTTGTCGATGGGAAGGGAGTGGTGCAGACCTCCGGAACATGGGCCATCGAGAAGGGCGGCGAGGCCTTTGTGAAGATCAATGACCAGACCAAGAAAATCTGCAACATCGAGTCCCTCGGTCAGGAAGGAACTGCCAAGATGACCTACAAGGCCTCCTACGATGACGCGGAGGGGAAGAGCCACGAAGTGAAGCGCACCTTCTCGGTGGACGTGGTCAAGAAACTGAAGCTCAATGTCCAGCTTCGATTCCCCGAGGACAATCCTGGTCGCACGCTATTGGGCGCCGGGGGCTTCTTCGATACCGATCTTACCGCTCGAAACATCGCCCGAAACAACTACGCTAGCCAATTTCAAGGCAAGATTAATCAACTCTGGAAACCTGCTTCCATTGAGTTCAGAGTTCTCGCTGACAACACCGCAGTCGACGATCCTCCGTTCACCATCGGAGGCTTTACTGCGGGCCAGTTCATTGCCGTGGTCAACGGTAAAACTCAGCCTGCATTCTCGGCGCTTCGCGCTGCAAACAAGGCAAACGCGATAAACATATACTTGGTTCACGAAGTACGGGACACGGTGAAGGGTCAGGCGCAGCCCGCAGACAGTGGGTCGCAAACGCTATTCCCAGCCAAGGACAATTCTGATACGGGCGCGACTGTAATGCAGGACGCAAGTGATACAGCGGACGGCGGCGGTTTAGCTCACGAAATTGGTCATGCCTTGAACCTATTGGACATTGCCAATAAGGGTGACATCAAAGGAGAGCTGAATGACTTCCTGAAATTCACATCCGAGCCGACGAATCCAGAGATCGCGCTGACTCCAACTACCAAGTACCTCATGTTGAGCATGGGGCGAACTTCCAACTTTCTCACATACCCGCAAGTCCTGGCGGCTCGCGCGCAGGCGAAGGCCAGTCCAGCACGGCAGCCCTAGCAATGACGAACCGAATCACGACGGTGCTGGCCGTCCTCGTTGCCGTTGGCGCGGTACTGCTCTTTTGGCTGAAGCGCGCAGACATGGGACCTAGCCGCCATGACCGCAACTCCGACAGTCCCCTCGCAACGCCAGAGGATCCGGGCCGAGACCCTAGGCCAAAAGGCACCGTTGAGCAGCAGCCGCCGACGCGTGCAGAATGGACCGAGAGGGAGATCGAGGATTTTTTTACGGGCCTCCTGGCACTTCATCGAGAAGCTGCCAAGCAAACACATGGCTTGCAGAACTTGAGCCGGTTCCGACTCGAGCACATCTTCCTCTCCCGTGAGGCGAGGCTCTTGGCGCTCGCCCATCCACTTGCGTCGGGAAAGCTGGCCCTCGGCGTGCTGACTAGTCCTCAGCCGTCTTTCGAAGACAAGCAGATCGCAATCGAGATAATGAAGGTCCTCTACGCGGCAGGTAGCAAGGAGGCCGAGGCGGAGTTGTATCGGCTCGCGTTCGAATCCAGTGAGGATCTCAGCAACTCCGCGCTAGAGGCGTTGTACCACGCAGACATCGAGGGGGCCTACCGAGCTCTTTACCTGTCCAAGGCGAAGTCCGGAAACCTCACAGCACTCTCGCTCGTGGCGGACTGGCCGGACACCACAACGATCTCGATACTTGAGGGGCTCATCGCAACCAACGCAGGTGCGGATTATCCCGAATGCTCAATCCGTGGAGAGGCCCGCGAGGCGCTGGAAAAGTTGCGGCTCTTGTCCTCAGCTGACGGAGACAAGCAGTTGCTCGACATCATCAGCGGAAGGTCTGGGCGGAAGGACGACTGGACGGTGTGGGCGATTAGAGCTGCCAAGCGTCGAGCGTTAGATGGGCTCGCCAAACAAATCCGAGAGCGTCTGGATGAGGCGGAAGCCTCACATCAAAGTCTACCCGGTTCCGATGGCTTGACAACCTCAACAGAGCGCATTGGCAATGACAAGTACTACGACGACCTGCTCGTTGCGTACGCCGAGCTTAAGGGCACACTCTCGGCCGAAGAACAAACCAGACTGCGCACTTTCGGGTATGCCTGCGACCCAAGACAGCGACTAATCGAACTTGCTAACAAGAAGCAGTAGTTGATCTTCACGTGACCTACCTCAACAGCGAAGGCAACGTCGACAACCTGGTGAAGGCGCTGAAGATCTGGAAGGCGGCGTGGGGGATGGGGATCGGCTACCACCGCATCACGCTGTCGAGCATCGGGATCCTCGACAAGCTCCAGCGGCTGGTGGACCACGGGACGACGCCGAACCTCGCGCTGTCGCTGCACGCGCCGAACGCCAAGATCCGGCTTGAGATCGTGCCGACGATGAAGAAGTGGAAGGTGACGGACATCATCAAGGCGGGGATCGAGTACCGGAAGGCGACGGCCAAGGAGGTCACCTTCGAGTACGTCCTGCTCGACGGGGTGAACGACGACAAGAAGCACGCGCTGGAGCTGGGCAAGAAGCTGAAGGGGACGCGGTGCAAGGTGAACGTGATCCCGTTCAACGCGGTGCCGGAGACGCCGTACCGGACCCCGAGCACGGAGCGCATCGACCGGTTCGTCGCTTCGCTGGGGGCGTGCGGCGTGCCGATCATGGTGCGAAAGCGGAAGGGCGACGCGATCAGCGCGGCCTGCGGGCAGCTGCGCGCCGTGGTGGAGAAGGAGCGCGCCGAGGAGACGGCGGTCGTCGTCGGCCAGGCGATCGCGATTCCCAAGACGGCGCTGCGCGAGGCGGACGGCGGAGCGCAGGAGGAAGAGTGAGAGAGTGGGAGAGTTAGAGAGTGAGAGAGTAAGAGCGCAAGAGCGATGAGCTTGGCATGACGCTACCGGGTGAGGTCGTTTACGCCGTGACCGGCGTCGTCACGTACTTCGTCGGCGCGATCCCGTTCGGGTTCCTGTTCACCAAGTGGTTCAAGGGCGTCGATCTACGCACGGTCGGGTCGGGCAACATCGGCGCGACGAATGCGGCGCGCGTGCTCGGCACGGCGTGGTTCTTCCCGATCTTTGCGCTCGACTTCTTGAAGGGATTCGCCCCGGTCTTCTGGCTCGCGCCGGTGGTCGCGGCGGGGTGGCCGTGCGATCACTGACCGCACCTTCCCGCCATGATGGCGGTGCTCTGCGGGATCGCAGCGCTGGGGGGCCACCTGTTCCCGATCTACCTTGGCTTCAAGGGGGGGAAGGGCGCGGCGACCGGAGTCGGCATGGTCTTCGCGTTCAACTGGCAGGCCGGGCTCGTCGCGATGGCCGTCTTTCTCGTCTTCTTCCTGGCGACACGGATCGTGAGCCTCGGGTCGATCCTGGGGGCGGCGTCGTGTCCCATCACCCATTATTTCACGGGCGGCCGGTATCGGGCCGATCCCGTGCAGCTCTGGATCGTCCTCGTGCCGCTCGCGGTCATGGCGCTCGCCGTGATCGTGATGCATCGCGCGAACATCTCGCGTATCGTGAAGGGAACGGAGCAGCGAATAAGCCTTCGGAGGAGCTCGTAGAGTGGCGAAGCGGATCTGTGTCCTTGGAACGGGCGGCCCCTCGACTCGACCTTCGGCCTCTCTCGAGGCTGGTGGATAGCATGACGAAGCGAATCTTTGTGATGGGCACCGGGGGCTGGGGCACCGCGCTGGCGGTGCTCGCCGCGCGCGGCGGCCACGCCGTCACGCTGTGGGGCCGGCGGCCGGAGCTGGTTGACGAGCTCCGGGCATCGCGCGTCAACGCACGCTACCTTCCCGGCGTTCCGCTGCCGGCGGAGATCGAGCTGGCGAGCGGCCGTGACGCGCGCTTCGGCCAGGCGGAGGCATTCATCATCGCCATCCCGACGCAGCACCTGCGGCCGGTGCTGACGCCGCTCGGCGAGGCGATCGGCAAGTCGAAGCCGGTGCTCTCGTGCTCGAAGGGGATCGAGAACGGGTCGCTGGAGCGGGCCAGCGAGGTGGTCCGCGAGATCCTGGGCCGTGCGCCGGTCGCCGTTTTCTCAGGGCCGAGCCATGCCGAGGAGGTCGTGCGCGGCCTGCCTGCCACCGTCGTCGCCGCGTCCATCGACGAGTCGGTCGCGAAGTGGTGGCAGTCGGCGTTGACGATCGAGACGTTCCGCATTTACACGTCGAACGATCCGGTGGGAGTCGAACTTGGCGGGGCGCTGAAGAACGTCATCGCGATCGCGGCGGGGATGTGCGACGGCTTGAAGCTCGGCGACAACGCGAAGGCGGCGCTGTTGACGCGCGGCGTGGTGGAGATGGCGCGCATCGGGGTCGCGCTGGGGGCGAAGCGGGAGACGTTCTTCGGGCTCTCCGGGATCGGCGACCTGATCACGACCTGCTACAGCCCGCACGGGCGGAACCTGCGGGTCGGCCGCGAGGTCGGGGCGGGGAAGAAGCTGAAGCAGGTGCTCGACGGGATGGTGATGGTGGCGGAGGGCGTCTGGACCTGCCGCGCGGCGCGGGAGCTGGCGAAGGAGCACCGGCTCGAGGCGCCGATCACGGAAGAGGTCTACCAGGTGCTGTACGAGGACCGGGAGCCGACGGTGGGCGTGCGGAACTTGATGACGCGGGTGCCGAAGAGCGAGTGAGCGAGTGGGAGAGTGAGAGAGTAGAGAGTGAGAAAGTGAGAGAGTGATGACGAGGAAGATCGTGCGAACGGCCATCGTGCTGCTCCCCCTTTGCCTCGGCGGCTGCCTCTGGGCCGATGCCATCGACGGCTCGTCGTGGAGCCGCGAGACGGTCGCGAAAATCGAGGTCGGGAAGACGACGCGCGCGCAGGTGCTCGAGTGGCTCGGGCCGCCGCGCCAGCTCCTGCGGCTGACGGAGGGCGAGGCGCTCGTCTACTCCTGCTCGCTCGAGAAGTCGACCGGGTTCTCGATCATCGTCGCCAGCACCTGGCGGAACGACAAGCAGTACGACGCGGTCACGGTCATCGTGAATCGCGACGGCATCGTGACGGCGGTGGGCTCGAGGTTCGACCGCGACAAGTCCGCCCATGGGATGCCGTGGTGAAAGCGCTTCTCGTCTCGGTCCTCTTCCTCACCGGTTGCGTGATTCCCTCGCTCGACATCGGACGGCGCATCGACGGCTCGTCGGACTGGATCGAGGGCGCGGCCGGACTGGAGGAGGGGAAGACGACGCTGCCGGAGACCCTGGCGAAGCTCGGACCGCCGTCGGTCATCGTGCGCGTCATAGACGTGGACCGCCTCTACTACGTCTCCTTCGAGAGCCGCACGATCGAGTTCACCCTCTCCGCGCCGATCCCGTTCGCCCGGCAGGGGCGGTCGGCCGACGCGTTTTACATGTCGAGCGTCTCGGGCCGCGTGAGGATGGCGCGGCTCGAGTTTCAGAATGGAGTGCTTCTCCACCGGGATCTCATCGACCACGGGAGCCGCGCGACCGGCGTCGTCGGCGGCGCCGTCAACAGCACCGCGGTGAGCCTCGCCCTGATGGACGACTACATCCAGGACCGGCAACGCGCCAGGCTGGAGCAGGGCGCCGAGGATCCGTAGGTTCCGCGGGGAAACAGAGTCACACGCATGAGCGACAAGCCGCTGGAGGCCGCCGCGCTCTTGGGCAGCGTGTCGGCGTGACCTGCCCCCATTGCGGGAAGACGCTCCCGGACGGCAAGCGCGTCTGTCCCGGATGCCTCAACACGATCGGGGGCGCGGCACCGCGGACCGCCGTCACCCCCTCCAACTGGTCGCACGCAGCGCCGGAGGACGATGAAGCCGAGCAGATCCGCGCGTGGCTTGCCGAGCCCGACACCGTGGCAAGTCCTTCGGTCGTCTCGCTCCGGACTTGGATCGCGATCGGGCTGACGCTTGCTCCGGGAGTCGTCATGATGGTCAAGCCGGGATTCGGCACCATCGTGTTCGGCGCCCTGTACGCACTCATGTTCGCTCCCTTCCTGCTCTGGTTCATCTTCACGGATGTGATGCAGCTGCGCATTCGGCACTGCCGTACACCGGCGGCGGCCGCCGCTTTCTACCTTGTCGGCGTGCGCGGCGGCCGATGGGAGCGGGTTTCGGCGGTCCTCATGACCCATCCGGCTTCCCTCCGCCGTCGCTCGGGACTCTGGGGGGGATGGTCCCGAGGCATCGTGAGTGAGACCTACGTATCAGGTGCGCATGCAGGAGCCTGCCGGATGCTGGGGCCGGCGGCCGCCCTGGTGACGCTGACGGTGAGCTTCCGAACGTTCGGCAGCGGCGGGCTGGTGTGGGCCTACCTCTTCGCGCGCGTCGAGAAGCGGAAGATCGAGCGCCTGCTTCTCCAGCGCGGGGAGCGGTGGTATGTCGTCAACGGGCTTTCCGGCGATGCCATTGATCGCGCGATGGTGACCCAGCTGCGGCTGGGCGCGTAGCGCGGTTCAGCACGCCCGCGTGGCTCCAACTATCCCTCCGCCCGGTGATGCGGCCACTCCTATAATCCCCCCGCCATGGCCCTCACACCGTCGCGTGCGCAGGAGGATCTCTCCGGCGACCGCCTGCTGAGTGCGCTTCCCCGCGACGATCAGGGCCGGCCCGTGCTGGGCCGCATCCCGCTCATCTGCCGCATCGGCCGCGGCGGCATGGGAGCGGTCTACTACGCGGTGCATCCGCGGCTCGCCGTCGAGGTCGCCGTGAAGATCCTCCCGTTCACGCTGCTGGAGCAGGATCCCCAGCTCGCGGACCGGTTTCACGCCGAGGGGCAGATGGCCGCGGCGCTCGCCAGCGAACACATCGTCCGCGTGCTGGATGTCGACCACGAGCGAGACACGCACTTCATCGTGATGGAGTACGTCGATGGCGAGACGCCGGGCGGCCTGGTCAAAAGGCTGGGCCGCGGACTCGCCGAGACGGACGCGCTGGCGATCGTCCGGGCGGCGACCCGGGGGCTCGCGCTCGCGCATTCGAAGAAGATCGTTCATCGCGACATCAAGCCCGACAACATCCTCATCCCTAAGGAGGATGGCCAGCTTGCGTTCGCGAAGGCGAAGCTCGCCGACCTCGGGCTGGCGAAGCCGGAGGGCGGCGGACCGGGCACGCAGTCGCACATCGCGATGGGGACGCCGGGCTACATGGCGCCCGAGCAGATCGAAGACGCGAAAACAGCGGGGCCTCGCGCCGACGTCTTCTCGATGGGCGCGACGCTCTACTCGATTCTCGCCGGCCACGCACCGTTCACGGGATCGACGTTGGGAGTGATCCTGCGCGACACCGCGGCCAAGGATCCTCCGCCTCTGCCGCAAGGAATCGGATCCGCGACGCGTGCGCTCATCGCGCGATGCCTGGAGAAGGACCCGGGCAGGCGCTTCGCGAACGGTGCGGAACTGGAGCGGGAGCTCGCGGAACCGTCGGTCGCGCCGTCCCCGCACGCGACCACGCTCGTCGAAGCGGAGCGCGTCCTGCCTCCGGACCGCCGGCGCGCGCACGACCCGGTCATGAACCGGATGGAGCTCACGCTGGATCGGGGCAAGCGCGTGAAGATGGAGTGGGTCCTCATCCGGTCGGGGGCGTTCGTGATGGGTGAGGGGGCGGAGGCGCATCGAGTCGAGCTCACGAAGGACTACTGGATGCAGACGACGCCCGTGACGCAGGCCCAGTGGAAGGCGATCATGGGCTCGAATCCCGCGAGCTTCAAGGGCGTGAACCGGCCGGTGGAGCGAGTCAGTTGGGACGACTGCCAGGAGTTCTTCGAGGCGTTGAACGCGAAGGCGAGGAAGCAGCTCCGTGGCCTCGCCGCCGGGCTGCCCACGGAAGCGGAGTGGGAGTACGCCTGTCGCGCCGGCACGACGACCAAGTGGTACGGCGGAGATGACGATTCACGGCTGGGCGACATGGCCTGGTTCAGCCGGAACTCCGGCAAGAAGACCCATCCGGTCGCGCAGAAGCGGCCGAATGGGTGGGGGCTGTACGACATGCACGGCAACGTGATGGAGTGGTGCCAGGACTGGCACGGTCCGCATGCCGGCCCGTCGATGGATCCGACGGGCCCGCCGTCGGGCACGGAGCGCTGCCTGCGCGGCGGATCGTGGTTCTACGTGGCCGCGCTGGCCCGCTCCGGGGCGCGCTACTGGGACGATCCGACGGAGCGGGTGCTCAGCTACGGACTGCGGTCGCGCCTGAGGATTGACGGGAATCGCTGAACGGCAGGAATCAAAACGGAGGGTGAGAATGTCAGCGTCAACGGAGAGTGACACCCGTGCGGCGGTCGCGGTGCTGAAGCGCTTCCTGGATGCGTCGCTGCGGAAGGACGAAGCAGAGATGAAGGCGTGCCTGACCCGGCGGACGCTGGAGTCGGGGCAGCTCAAGGCCGGACCGGAGGGCGTGACGTTCGAGGTCGGCGAGCCCGCGGTCGAGGCCGAGATCATCGTCGTGCCGGTGAAGGGAGTTCCGATCGAGAACGTGGAGGGAGCGCCGCCGGAGATGGTGCTTCCGTGCGTGATGATGCGCGAGGACGGGGATTGGAAGCTGGACATGATCGCGACCATGGAGCGGATGATGGGCGGGGGCATGGCCGCCGCGTTCGAGCAGATCGGTTCGGCGATGGGCGAGGCGATGAAGGGTGTGGGCGACGCGATGGCGTCGGCCTTCGGCACGTCGTCGGCCGATGCGCCGCCGAACTGGGATGAGGCGCCCGGCGACTACGCGCCGGAGGAGCTCTACGCGCTCCCGGAGAGGGTGCCCCTGCCGAAGACACAGGCGGCGGTCAGCGCGGCGGTCGGGTCGCCGGTGCCGGTCGAGGTCGCGATCGACGACATCATGAAGAAGATGGGCAGCGACGAGCGCGACGGGATGCTCACGTGGATGGACGACTCGCTCTTCGCCGGCTACGGGGGGATCTTCGGAGCCATCCACTCGTACCTGCCGCTGAACGGGCGCCTGCGCGGCGTCCGCATCGAGGCGGCGGAGTGGCACGATGACCGCATGGTGGCGCTCGACGGCAGCGACGTCGTCTTCCGGCTCCACTTCCCGGAGAACAGCGGGTTCTACAGCGACGGGTGGGTGACGTGGGCGCTCCCGGGCGTGCTGTCGGGACTGCCCGCGACCATCGACGCCGCGGCGGCAGGTCATCGGCTCCTTCCCCGGAAGGACGAGACCGTGACCCTCGAGCTCTATCGCAAGCGGACGCTTCCGCGCACCATGAGGAAGATCAGCGCGCTGATTGGCCGGCCCGTGCGGTTCGAGATGGACTGGGACGGAATCTACGACGGGGAGTTCACGGCGCGGGCGCTGTCGTGGTTCGGCGTGAACCGCGTCCTGGGCGGGATCGCGCGATCGTCCCTGGCGCCGGAGCGGCTGGAGGCGCATCGGCGCGAGCTGAAGACGATCCGCATCGTGCTCGCTGGTGGCAGGGACGAGCGGGCGGCGAAGTACGAGGGCGGCGTGCTGGAGCTGAGCATCGACGTGAGTAGCTGGGAGCACGGCGGATTCTACGAGAGCGACATCGCGGCGGTGCTCGACGGCCAGACGATCACCGGGACGATCGCGGTGGACGGATCGACGAGCGTCGTCCAGTAGGCGGTCTGATTTACGTCTTCGTCTCTTCCGTCTTCGCCTCTTCCGGGCGCTTCATGAGATGGGTCACGCTCACCGACTGGTGCTGGGGCGTGACGACGCCGAACGAGAGGACCAGCGCGACGGCCTCGTCGGCCGAGATGGGGAGCGGCACGATCTCCTCGCGCGGCACGAAGATCAGGTAGCCCGCGAAGGTTGTCGGCGTGGCCGGGATGAAGACGGCGACCATGTGCTTGCCGGTGTGCTCGTTGAGATGGCGCAGCCCGTCGCTCGTGATGAAGCCAAGGGAATAGAGGCCTGGCGACGGGTACGGCACCGCGACGGCGTTCTTGAATTTCGGCCGGCCCTCGGACGACGAGAAGAAGTCGGTGAACTGCTTTGCGTACGGGTAGACGGCGCTGACGACCGGCAGGCGCTGGAGCAGCGACTCGACGGCCTTCCAGATCTTCTTGCCGAAGAAGCTGGCGACGAGGGCGCCGAGGACGAAGACGAGAATGACGCCGACGATCAGGCCGATCCACGGCGCGTAGCGGAAGATCCATCCGATGAAGCCGGGCGCGTCGGCGAAGTACTTCTCGTCGTGGCCGCTGTAGTTGAGGATCAGCCACTTGATCGCCTCGCCGATCGGCACGGCGATGTAGTTCTTGAGCGAGGTGACGACGAAGTAGACGACGGCGATCGTGAGGATCGCCGGCAGCATCGCCAGGAGCCCTTTCTTGAAGAGGGTCTTCACCTCATGAGTGTACTTCCGCCCGCCGCCCGGTCGACAAGTTCACGGCGAATCCTCCGGCGAGCGCGAAGAAGCCGGCGACGAGGAGGATGACGCCCCAGCCCGCGACGGAGCGCGGCGTCCAGTCGTCACGCAAGTGCCAGCCGAGGACGGCCGCTCCCGCGAGGCCGGCGGCGAGCCAGTCGCGGCGGCGCCACGCGAGGGCGAGCGCGATCGGGATCGCCGCGACGACGGCGTACCAGATGACGATGTCGGTCGAGAAGTTCAGGGCTCCGCCCGCTTCGAGCATGGCAAGCGTCGCGATCGGCATCCAGCGGCGATGTGCCGGGAAGAGCAGCCAGGACCACGGGCCGAACCAGACTCCGAAGGCGAGGCCCGCGAGCGGCGGATCGATCGGCAGGACGGCGAGCGTGATGGCCGCCGCGGAGGCGACGAGGCATTCGATGTGGCGCTTCCAGAGTGCGGCGCCCAGCAGGGCGAGCGCGAAGACGATGAGCCCGGGGGCGGTCGGAGTCACGGTCGTCACGAGAACGCCCGCGGTGAAGGCGCAGAGCATCGCGGGGAGCAGGAGGCGAAGCCCGTAGAGGCGCACGAGGGCGAAGAGCGCCGCCGCGGCGAGGAGCGCCATCACGGCGCCGGTGGAGCCGGTGCCGGCAAAGAGGCAGGCCCCGCCGGCGGCGGCCCCCGCGCACAGCTCGGCGATGACGGGGCGGTCAATTCGCGCGAGCCGTGCCGCGAGGGCAGCGCCGGCTGCCAGGAGGTAGGGGGCCGCGTGCGCCGGTGTGAGCGGTACAGACAGGTAGACGCTCCACGCCACCGCGTGCACGAGGAAGAAGCCGGTGACCAGCCAGGGCACGACCGACTCGATCCGCGACATCACGGTCACGCCCCAGTCGTCGGCGATGAGATCGGACCAGAACGGCGCGCGGCCGCGGAGGAGCGCCCACGCGAGGAGCGCAGCGCCCGATCCCGCGAAGGCGAGGTGGAGCGGCGCGCGGATCAAGTCGTGGCCGGCGAACTTCTCAATCGCGTGGGGCATCAACGGCAGCGCGGCGAGAACGGCGGCGGCAACGGTGAACGCGCCGGCGATCGTGCGGAGGCGGAAGATCTTCTCGATGAGCTTGAGCTTCGTGACGGCGAGCGCGCCGACGGCGGCGCTGATCCAGATCGACTTCGAGCCGAGGGAGGCGAGCCGCTCGGAGCAAAGGGTGAGGTCGAAGAGGAAGACGAGGGAGACGATGCCGAGGATGACGGCGGGGCGTTTCTGCTTCGTCCAGCGCAGGAGCATCCAGGCGGCGCCGAGGAGGGCGAACTGGTAGAGCTCCGTGATGCCGGCGAGCGCGGCGTGGGAGCGGAGGTCGTCGTGGCGGAGGCCGGTGGCGGCGAGGAAGACGCCGGCGAGCACGAACAAGGCGGAGGCGAAGTAGAGCGGGTTGTACCGGATGAACCAGCGATGAAGGAGCCTGCCCTCCGAGGCGCCACCCGTGGGTGCGAAGGAGGGCCCCAGGCCGGTCCCAGGTCTAACGTCCCACGTCGTCGGTTGCACGGCCGCCTCACTGATGTACTTAGATAAAACAGTAAGCAAGGGGCGTGCCAAGGAGGAGAGAGAGGGAAAGAGGGAGAGAGGGAGAGAGAATGAAGACGAGGAACGGAGAGAGTGACGGAAAACGTCGACAAAACGCGCGCCGTCGTGGGACGAGCGACGTGGGCCTGCCCTCCGTAGCGCCACCGAAGGGCGCGTAGGAGGGACGTGGGCCTGCTATCCCTTGATGGTCGCCAGCGGCTTGAGCCGCACCACCCCTTCGACTCGGCCGCTTCCACGGCCTCGCTCAGGGCGAGCTTACCCTTTGATACAGGCAAGGGGTTTGAGACGGGCGACCTTGTCCGAAATCCCCGCGTGCTCCATCACGTCGACGACCTCATTCGCGTCCTTGTAGGCTTCGGGCATCTCCTCGGCGACGCCGTCGCGCGAGTGGCCGCGGACGATGACGCCGTACTTCTCCTCGAGGATCTTGAAGAGGTTCTCGCCCTGCATCATCTTCTTCATCGCGCTGCGCGAGTGCTTGCGGCCCGCACCGTGGCAGGTCGAGGCGAAGGTGTCCTTCGACGCCCGCGCGTTGCCGATGAGCAGGAACGACGCACGGCCCATGTCGCCGGGGACCATGACGGGCTGGCCGAGGTCGGCGTACGCTTTCGGCAGGAGCGCGTGGCCGGGCGGCAGCGCGCGAGTCGCGCCCTTGCGGTGGACGCAGAGGCGGCGCATCACGCCGTCGACCTCGTGATCCTCGAACTTCGCGATGTTGTGGCAGACGTCGTAGATCAGCTTGAAGCCGAGATGGTGCTCGCCCTTGCCCATCACCTTCGCGATCGCGCGGCAGGCGAGCGCCTTCATCACCTGGCGGTTGACGAACGCGAAGTTCGCCGCGGCGTTCATCGCGCCGAGGTAGCGCTTCGCCTCGTCGCTCTTGAGCGGCGCGCAGCAGAGCTGCCGGTCGGGTAGGTGGATGCCGTACTTCGCCGACGCCTTCATCATCGTGCCGAGGTAATCGTCGCAGACCTGGTAGCCGAAGCCGCGCGAGCCGGAGTGGACCGCGAAGACGATGCCGTTGTGGAAGAGCCCGAGGCGGTCGGCGATCTCCTTGCGGTAGACGGCCTCGACGACCTGGATCTCGAGGAAGTGGTTGCCGCTGCCGAGCGTGCCGATCTGCGGAAGGCCGCGCTCCCACGCGCGGGCGCTGACGAAGTCGGGCTCCGCGCCCTGGAGGCAGCCGCCCTCCTCGATGTAGTCGAGGTCCTCCTTCGTGCCGAAGCCCTGCTCGGTGGCCCACGCGGCGCCCATCACCGTCAGCCGGCGGCCTTCGTTCTTGTCGGGCGTCCGGATCGCGCCGCCCTGGCCGACGCCGGCGGGGATGTCGCGGAAGACCTGGTCGACGAGCTGCTTGAGCTTCGGCTTGACCTCGTCGAGGGTGAGGTCCGAACGAATGAGGCGGATGCCGCAGTTGTGGACGACGAAGCCCGACGCGATGAAGTTGTGGTCGCGATGACGGACAGACAGGTCGTAGGCGCGATTGCAGCGGGTGGGCGTCTTCCCGGCGACGGTTTCCCAGATGACGCCGTCGGCGCCGCAGGCGTTGTCGCGGACCCACTCGCGGAACAGCGGGAACGAAAACGACGACCGGACCGCGCGGTCGGGGCGTTCGTGGATCGTGCGCTCGACAAAACGCCGGTTGACAAGGGCGCCTTCCCCCTCAATCGCGGCGAACACCTTCGCCGCGCTCCAGCCGGAGACGGCGCGCAGTTCGAGGATCCGCTTCTTCGTCGCCTCCCGCACGGCGAGCGCCGCCATCTTTGCCTGGAGATAGCCGGCGACATGCAGTCCAAGCCGTTGCCGCTTCTGGTTGTACTCGAAGCCGATCCGGGAATAGAGGCGGACGAGATTCTCGGACGTGCTGGAGATGATCAGGCGAAACCGCCACGAGCGCGATCCGTCCGGATTCTTCTGCTCGCGTCGCCGTGAAAGGGTCAGCGTTCGGACGCCGAAGCCATCGAGCAGCCCGGAAAGATCCGCGAGGAACTTCCTTCCGCTCTCGATCGAGCGGCCGCGCTTCACGAGCGTCAGGACCGGACACTTGAAATTGCGTCCGCGCTCCTTGAAGGGATCAGGCGTCGTGAGTTCGGCGCCGAAGAAGCCGGCGATGAAAAGACGCTGCTGCCAGAGCGCGGCGCGCGTGATCCACGGCGGCAGCCTCCAGTCCTGCGACGCCTTCGGCCCCGCGGGGATTCCCAGGGCGACGAGCAAATCGGCGAAGCGCGTCGAGTTGATGCGGATGAAACACTCGGTGCTCGCGAACGTGCGCACGCCGTACGTGGTGCGGATGCGATGGCGGCGACGGCGCGAATAGACGCGCGTCGCCTTGAACCACGGCTTCAGGTCGCGCGCGACCGCCAGAAGATCCGCGGGCCGTCCGTTGATCGTGACATGGCCCTTGGCCGTCGCCGTCTCGTAGTGGATCGCTCCGTCTCCGAGCACCAGCCCGGCGACCTTAAGGAGGACGGGGAGCGCCGGATGGTCATATCCCAGCAGCCCAACCGCGCTCTCTTCCAGGATGGTCCCGGGCGGAGGGGTCTCGTACGGCACTCCCTCGAACGGAAAAACGGCCATCCGGTCGGAAACGGCCAGCCGGCCGAGTTTGCGCATGCCCCGTGGAGTCAGGAAGGGATGATCTTCGCTGGCCACGATCTTCCGTCCGGAGGTGGTGACGACCTCGAACATCGGATGACGCGGGCGGCTCGCTGCGCCGGCCGTCGTGTGCGCGCTCGTCACGAGGCGGCGGCGGCGTTCGTACGTTCTCACGGCGTCGATGGCCCGTCCCTCAACGAGCTCGCGAATCGGCCGCGTGAAGCCGAGGGGTTGGAGGATCGGTGTCGCTCCATGGAGGCAGTTGATGTCGTATCCGACTCCGCCGGGCGAGATGACGCCTTCCTCCGCGTCGAACGCGGCGACGCCGCCGATCGGGAAGCCGTAGCCCCAGTGGAAGTCGGGCATCGCGAGGGAGTGCTTGACGATGCCGGGGAGGTGGGCGACGTTGCAGACTTGCTGGATCGCCTCGTCGCGCTTCGCGGGCTCGATCAGCGCGTCGCTCGCGTAGATCCGGCCCGGGACGCGCATCGCGCCGGTCCGCGGGATCTCGAAGATCGAGTCGGAGATCTTGCGGAGCTCAAGAGACATCGACTTGCCCAAACCGGTCCATCGGCTCGAGGTTCAGAATCGAATGACGGCGCCGGCCTGGTTGAAGAGGATCCAGTCGCCGGAGTTCCCGATGGCGAACTCGATGTCCCACGTGAGCCAGACGCCCTGGAACAGCTGGACGCCGGACAGGACGCCCGTCAGCAGGGCGAAGCCGCTGTCGAGCTGCTCCACGTCGCTGAGCGCGCCGTACTCGAAGCCCAGCTGGCCCCGCACGAACGCGTCCTTCTGCCGCAGCAGGAGGAAGTCGACGCCCACGCCGATGAAAAAGAGGCTGCCGTCCGTGCTTCCGGACGCGGGGATGTCCCGATCGATCGTGGACCACGTGACCTGCACGAACGCGCCGATCGCCTCGTGCAGCTCATCCTCGCGCGGGGCCAGGAACGGAAGCGGCGCACGGGCGATAAGCCCAAGGCAGGGCGAGGGTCCGCCTTCGAAGTCCTCGCTGAAGTAGGTGAAGCCCGCCTGGGGCACGAGTTCGAAGCGGTGCAGATCGAGAATCAAGTCCGCGGCGCCGATCTGCTGGAGAGCCGGCGGGCGATCGGGCTCATCCTGCGCGATGGAGACGGGAAGTCCATGCTGCGCGAGGCCCGCGAGAAGGCACGCGATCTTCAGGGCGATCATGATGGCCACGGATTAAACCCCCGCCGATCGTGGAAAGCAAGGGCTCGCCTACTTGTTCCGCTGCGGGTCGGTGCTTTGTGGCGGCACCTTGTGCCAGAGCCGCTTTCCGATCCGCGCCTCGTTGCCGTCGTCGCCCGCGATGTCGACGGTGACCAGGCCGAGCAGGAAGTCGAAGAGCTCGCCGAGCGAGAAGCCGATCTCCACGCCGGCGATGCCGACGAAGATGTGGGCCTCGATGTCGAAGTAGTGGAGCACCTCGCGCTCCTCGATATTGCGGTTGAGCTCGCCGGGGATCGCCCAGTAGCATCGGTGCTGGGACGGGACCGCGTCGTCGCTGCCGCGGCGCATGGAGTGGAGGCTCTCCCGCTCCGGGTCGACGAGGGTCCAGACGTAGCTGAGCGGGAAGTCGTCCTCGACGCGGCGTTCGCCACTTCCTTCGCCGTACTGCCAGCCGCCGACGTAGCGGCGCGACGAGCCGACGCCGGCGTGCGCGAGCTCGGTGGCGGTGACGTGAACGTGCAGGCCGACCCCGACGGACGCTTCGATGCGCCAGATGTCGGCGAAGTCGCGGCCGCGGTCGCGCAGGTAGCCGCAGCCGGTGGTGAAACCCGCGATCAGCACGATCGCGACGGCCGATAGCCTAGACGTCAAAAATCACCTGACCTTCCCATCCGTCCTTCGTCTGTCTGACCTCGAGCTGGTGATACGTCACCGCCTTGAGCTCCGTCCGGAGCGGGTGGCGGTCGGGATCATACGGCTCGCCGCGCGCCTTGGCGACACATCGGCGTGCGCCCTGCAGCGTGACGGCGAATTCGACAAAGATCATGTTGCCGGCGGAGAACCAGTAGAGAAGCTCCGCGAGCCACGTGCGCCACAGGTCGGCGACGTCCTCTCCTTCAACGACGATGTCCTGCATGAGTTGTGGCCGCGCCGCCGACGGGTCGGCGATGATCTCCGTCATCGCCCGGGCCGCCTCGACGAAAAGCTCCTCGAGCGTCGGCGCCGTCACGCGGATCGCGATATCGCCGGTGTGGTCGAGATGTTCGTAGGGCAAGAGGGAAGTACGAAGTATGAAGTATGAAGTACGAAGCCAAGAACGAAGCAGGGCAGGACAATCGTACATCGAACCTCCGGCTTCATACTTCGAACTTCGTAATTCGTACTTTCAAGGTGTACTCTTCTCTTGTGGGACTTCTCACCCGGGCGCTGGAGACGAAGTCGGGCCGGCTCGTCGCGCACGGCGATCCAGCGCTCGCGGCGCCGATGGACTTCATGCTCTCCTGCGTGGCCAAGTTCGAGGGGAAGGGGAAGGGCCTGGCGGACGGCGTGCGGATCCAGTTCGGCTGGGCGCTCCTGCGTCTGCGCGGCGAAGCCCGCGATCTCGTCGTGGAGGCGCCCGACTTCGCGAGCGATCCGTTCCATGAATTCACGGACGACTGCAGCGTGCCGCTGCGCGTGGTGACGGCGCAGGCCGAGGTTTGCACGCAGGCGAAGGCGGCGCCCGCGGACGTCACGTTCCAGCAGACCATCATCGTGCACAAGGGCTGCCTGCAGGACGCCGGACTCTACGTGGAGCGCCAGCGGCCGGCGGCGAAGACGGCCGACAGCGGCTGGTACGTCGGGCCGCTCGAGAGCGACGCGCCTCCGGGCGCGGACGACCTTGAGGCGATGCCGACCTTCCGCCTGCTCGACGCGCGCCCGATCATCCTGAGCGTGCTGCAGCTTCCCGTCGGCTACGTGGCGACGATCAAGGGCGACCGCATCGTGGATATCGTGAACCAGAGGAATGAGACCGTCTGGGTCTCCTGAGATCCGCCGGCTCGCGACGACCGACTCGTTCGCCGAGCTGACCGACCTGCTCCATCGCGCGTACGCTCCGCTCGCTGCCGCCGGACTGAAGTTCTACGCGAGCCACCAGGACGAGACGGCGACGCGCGAACGGTGCGAGGAAGGGGAGTGCTGGGTGGCCGACCAGAATGGACTCATCGTCGCGACGATCGTCTGGCGGGCAGGAGGGAAAGAAAGCTGTGAGTGGTACGCGCGGCCCGGGGTCGCGATCTTCGGACAGTTCGCCGTGGAGCCCGCGCTGCAGCGGACGGGCCTCGGCGGCCGGCTGCTCGATCTCGTCGAACGCCGCGTCGCGGAGGCGGGGTTCACCGAGCTTGCGTGCGACACGGCCGAGGGAGCCACGGTGCTGATCGAAACCTACGCGAGGCGGGGATTCCGGCGCGTTGGACAGGTTCAATGGGATCTCACGAACTACCGGAGTGTCGTGATGTCCAAGTCCTTGACGCCCTGAATCAGCGTCCCTACCCTCAGCGGGCTTCATGAGGACGATCACGCTCGACGGCCGCAGCCTCTCGTTCGACGACATCCGCGCCATCGTGGACAGCCCCGTGCAGCTCGCGCTCTCCCCGGAGGCGAAGCGGCGCATCCGGAAGTCGCGCGAGATCATCGACAAGGCGCTGAAGGCCGGCCGCGTGATGTACGGCGTCAACACCGGATTCGGCAAGCTCAGCGACACGCGCATCGAGCCTGAGCGGATCGAGGAGCTCCAGCGGAACCTCCTGCTCTCGCACGCCGCGGGGCAGGGCGCCGCCCATCCCCATCCGAGACTGCTGATGGCGCTGCGCGCGAACTCGCTCGCCTACGGAAACTCCGGCGTGACCGTCGGCCTCGTCGAGCGGCTGATCGAGCTCTTCAACCGCGGCTTCGAGCCGGTCATCCCGGAGGTCGGGTCGGTCGGTGCGTCGGGCGACCTGGCGCCGCTCGCCGAACTCGGCTGCGTGATGATCGGCGAGGGCGAGGCGGTCTGGCGCGGCCGGCGGATGAAGTCGCGCGACGCGCTGAAGAAGGCCCGCATCGGGCCCTACCGCTTCCACGCGAAGGAGGCGCTCTCGCTCATCAACGGCACGCAGCTGATGAGCTCGATCCTCGGCGAAGTGCTGGTCGGCGCGGAGCGGCTGCTCAAGCTCGCCGACATCGCGGGCGCGATGAGCCTCGAGGCGCTGAAGGGCAGCGTGAAGCCGTTCGACCCGCGCGTCCACGAGATCCGGCCGCACCCGGGGCAGGTCGCCGTCGCGGAGAATTTCCGCGCGCTGGTCATCGACAGCGAGGTGATGGACTCGCATCGCAGCTGCAAGAAGGTGCAGGACGCCTACTGCCTCCGCTGCATCCCGCAGGTGCACGGCGCGGCGCGGGACGCCGTCTCGTTCGCGCGGGGGGTCTTCGAACGCGAGATCAACGCGGTCACCGACAACCCGCTCGTCTTCGACGGCGGCGACGTGATCTCGGGCGGCAACTTTCACGGGCAGCCGGTGGCGCAGGCGGCGGACTTCGTCGCGACGGCGCTGACGACGATCGCCAACATCGCGGAACGGCGCATCGACCGGCTGACGAATCCCGATCTCAGCGAGCTGCCTCCGTTCCTCATCAAGGAGAGCGGCCTCAACTCCGGGTTCATGATGGTCCAGGTCGCGGCGGCCGCGCTGGCGGCGGAGTGCCGCGTCGACGCGACACCGGCGAGCGTGCAGTCGATCCCGACCGGCGCGTCGAAGGAGGACCACGTCAGCATGGGGCCGATCGCGGCGCGGAAGGCGCGGCGGGTGCTTGAGAACGCGACGTCGGTGATCAAGCTGGAGCTGCTCTGCGCGGCGCAGGGGCTCGACTTCCTCGAGCCGCTGAAGCCGGGCGTTGGCGTCGACGAAGGCCATCGGGCGGCGCGGAAGATGGTGCCGCATCTTAAGCGCGATCATTACCTGCGCGGGATGGTCGCCAGGCTCGATGAACGCGCGGTGCTGACGGCGGTTGAGAAGCGGGTGGGCACGCTGCGCTAGGGCACGGAGAGCGGCGACGTCCTGGAACTGGCGTGGAGATGCCCGTCGGGCGAAACGCAGAGCGCGGCTCTGCGTTTTCGGGCCGAAGGCCACTCTCGTCCATACACCGACCGATTCAGACGCACCACGTCAGAATCACGATCAGCACGGCCACAAACACGAGCGCGCTGTCGATCGTCTCCCACCAGCGGAGCTTCTTCGCCGTCGGAACGCGCAGGAGGAACGCGGACCACGGCGCCGCGCCCGCGAGGCAGCACGGCAGCAGCACCGGCCACTGCAGCAGCTTGCCGATCAGCGGAATGGCGATGGCGATCATCAGCAGGTAGAAGAGCTCCGCCAGGCAGCAGAAGAGCAGGCGGCCGAGCCACAGCAGAGGGTCCCGGACCTTGAGCAGGTGTCGGTCGTCGGCCTCGGTGGCGGGGCGGTGGGCGGCACAGTAACAGCCGCCGCCCTTGAAGGTGCGGCTTGCTTCGTCCTCCATGCAGAACGGCCGGTCGCAAAACGACGCCCGCGGATCGAGATGAACGATGCGCCAGCCGAGCTTGTAGACTTCGTCGGCGGCCGTGGCCAGCGGCGATGCCGCCAGCCAGAGCGCGAAGGCGATGAGCGCGACGGCGGCGAGCGTCGTGGCGATGGTGCTGGGAACCGATGCGTCGTCGTCGTTCATCTGGTTCAATGAGCCGCACGGGACCGCGTCATTGAGGGAATCACGATGAAATCCGTCGTGGAGAAGCCGGCGATCGCCGAGCTGAAGGAAGTCCGCGCGCCGCGAGGAACCAAGCTCCACTGCGCGAACTGGCAGATCGAGGCGCCGTACCGGATGATCCAGAACAACCTCGATCCCGAGGTGGCCGAGGACTGGAAGAACCTCGTCGTCTACGGTGGATCGGGGAAGGCGGCGCGGTCGTGGGGTGCGTTCCACGCCATCCTGCGCGCGCTGAAGTCGCTGAAGAAGGACGAGACGCTGCTCGTCCAGAGCGGCAAGCCGGTCGGCGTCTTCACGACGCACGAGATGGCGCCGCGCGTGCTGATCGCGAATTCGAATCTCGTGCCGCGGTGGGGGACGTGGGACCACTTCCGCAAGCTCGAGGCGGCCGGGCTCATGATGTTCGGCCAGATGACCGCCGGCTCGTGGATCTACATCGGCACGCAGGGGATTCTGCAGGGAACCTACGAGACCTTCATGGCCGCGGCGCGTCAGCACTTCTCGTCGAACCTGGCGGGGCGGCTCGTGCTGACGGGCGGCCTGGGCGGCATGGGAGGCGCGCAGCCGCTGGCGGTCACGATGGCGGGCGGAGTCTGCATCGCGGTCGAGGTCGACGACCGCCGCGTCGACCGCCGGATCGAGAAGGCCTACTGCGATCGGAAGACGCGGTCGCTCGACGAGGCCATCGAGTGGGCGCTGAAGGCGAAGAAGGAGAAGCGGGCGCTCTCGATCGGACTCGTCGGGAATTGCGCGGAGATTCTGCCGGAGTTCGTCGCGCGGAAGATCGTGCCCGACATGGTCACCGACCAGACGAGCGCGCATGACGCGCTCAATGGGTACGTCCCGGCGGGATTCGAATTGTCGAAGGCCGGGGAGCTGCGAACGAAGAACCCCGAGGTCTACATCAAGGCGTCGATGGAGTCGATGGCGACGCATTGCCGCGCGATCCTGAAATTGAAGTCGATGGGGGCGATCGCGTTCGACTACGGCAACAACCTGCGCGGGATGGCGAAGGACGCGGGCGTCGCCAAGGCGTTCGACTATCCCGGGTTCGTGCCGGCGTACATCCGTCCGATGTTCTGCGAGGGTCGCGGGCCGTTCCGGTGGGTGGCGCTCTCGGGCGATCCGAAGGACATCCACGCGACCGACGACGCGGTGCTGAAGCTCTTCCCGAAGGACAAGGTGCTGGCGAACTGGATCCCGATGGCGCGCGAGCGGGTGAAGTGGCAGGGACTGCCGGCGCGGATCTGCTGGCTCGGCTACGGCGAGCGCGAGGAGTTCGGCCAGCTGCTGAATTCGATGGTGAAGAAGGGCAAGCTGAGGGCGCCGATCGTGATCGGCCGCGATCACCTGGATTGCGGGTCGGTCGCGAGTCCGTACCGCGAGACGGAGTCGATGAAGGATGGCTCGGACGCCGTCGCCGACTGGCCGATTCTCAATGCGCTGATCAACACCGCGGCGGGCGCGAGCTGGGTGAGCGTGCATCACGGCGGCGGGGTCGGGATCGGCAATTCGATTCACGCCGGCATGGTCGTGGTCGCGGACGGGACGAAGCTGGCGAGTGAGAAGCTGCGGCGCGTGCTGACGACGGATCCGGGGATGGGAGTGATCCGGCACGTCGACGCGGGGTATGACGATGCGGAGCGCTTCGCGGGCGAGAAGGGCGTGAACGTACCGCGGTGAAGACGCGACGTAAGGCGGTCTCCGTCTCTGCGACGATCACGGGGCAGGGTGAAGTGGGACGGGTTCTCGGAGAGCGTCTCGCGAGTTGCCTTCAGGTCATCCAAGGTGCGATCATCCATGGGTGGCACCTGCCAGGAAAGCACCCCCTTGGCTGCTCCCGCTGATCTTCGGCATCGTCGGTCTGCTCATGCTGGTCGGCGGCCTCGTCTCCTTTGCCGATGAGATCGCCTTCTCCCGTCGCAGCCTTCATGCCGACGGCGTGGTGGTCGGCCTTGCCGAGAGCACGGGTGGACGCCGGACCATGTACCGTGCCATCTTCACCTTCGACGTCGAGGGCAAGACCCACACGGTTACCGACCCTTCCGGATCGAGACCGCCTTCGCACAACGTCGGAGATCGGGTCGATGTCGTCTACGATCCCGGGCGGCCCGACGAAGCGCGGGTCAATTCGTTCATGACGCGCTGGATCGTGCCGCTGATCCTCACCGGTATGGGCCTGATCTTCACGAGCGTGGCGGTCTTTGTCGCCGTCTTGGAGTGGCGGCGACGGTAGGCGGCTGCGCAAAAACAGGTTGACCGATCGCTGAGCCGAGAGATCCGGGATCACAGGTCGGAGAGCAAACGAGGGTTCACAGATGCGCAAGACCGCGACCCAGGTCAAGTTCAACGCCAAACTGCTCCGCCCGGCGGAAGAGCCAAAGGGCACGTGGTCCTTCGTCTGCCTCCCGAAGGACGCGAGCGCGAAGCTCCCGACGCGCAGCATGGTGTCGGTCGAGGGGACGTTCAACGGCGTCGAGTTCTGGACCACGCTCCTGCCCGATGGCGACGGCGGCCATTGGATGAAGGTCGCGAAGCCTCTCAGCACAAAGGCGAACGTGAAGCCGGGCGACACGGTCACTCTCGAGATCGCGCCCATGGCGAAAGAGCCCGAGCCCGAAGTCCCGCAAGACCTCAAGACGGCGATCACGGCAGCGGGCGCAAAGGCACAAGAGACGTGGAAGGCGATCACCCCCAAGGCCCGACGCGACTGGATCTTCTGGATCGTCTCCGGCAAGAAGGCGGAGACGCGGGCCAAGCGGATCAGCGTAGCGCTCGACAAACTGGGCAAGGGCGACCGCCGTCCTTGTTGCTTCGACCGCAGCGGCATGTACGACAACAGCCTCTCTTGTCCCGTTGCCGCGGACGACTAGGTCGGCTAGATCAGCCGGCAGTCCGCGCTACAATACGCGGCCTTGATCCTGGAGGATTCGCCATGAGGCTCGTCACCTGCACGTTCGCCGCCCTCTTGCTCGCACCCGCCCCCCGGCAGGAACGTCCCAAGCCGGAGAAGGAGCATGCGTGGCTCCAGCCGCTCGCGGGCGAGTGGACCACCGAGACCTCGTTCCCCGGCGAGGACGGCAAGGAGCCGACCCGGACCAAGGGGAGCGCGACCGGGCGGATGATCGGGGACTTCTGGGCGGTCATGGAAACCCGCGGTGAGGCCGGCGGCGTCGCCTTCACCGGCGTCATGACCATCGGCTACGATCCCGAAAAGAAGAACTATGTCGGCACCTGGATCGATTCGATGAACGCCCGCCTCTGGCACTACCTGGGAACGGTCGACGGCTCGACGCTCGCGTTGATGGCCGAGGGGCCGAATCACGCGCAGCCAGACAAGCAGGCGAAGTACAGGGATGCGCTCGAGGTCAAGGCGAAGGACCACCTGGTTCTCACCTCGTCGATGGAGGTGGACGGGAAGTGGACCCCGTACCTGGCCGTCGAGTTCAAGCGCAAGGCGAAGTAATCACGGCCATGACCGTCAAAGAGGTCCTCGCCCGGCTCAAGTCCCTCGGCGACGACGCCCGTCGCGAGCACAACACCAAGGCCGGCGCGCCAGACAACCAGTTCGGCGTGCAGCTCGGCGACATCCGCGCGATCGCAAAGAAAATCAAGACCGATCACGCACTCGCGCTCAAACTCTGGGAGACCGGCAACGTCGAAGCGCAGCTCCTCGCCACGCTCATCCTCAAGCCCACGTCGCTCTCCGCGGATAAACTCGACGCGATGACGCGCTCCACCACCTGCGCGCAGGCAGCCGAATGGCTGAACGCTTATGTCGTCGCACAGCATCCCGAGAAGGATGCGCTGCGCGAGAAGTGGATGAAGGACACGGATCGCTGGGCTGCCCGTGCGGGCTGGCACCTCACCGCCAGCCGCGTGAACAAGGACGCGGCCGGCCTCGACCTGGCCGCGCTGCTCGACCGCATCGAGAAGGAGATGGCGACGGCCAAGCCGGAGGTGCAGTGGACGATGAACAACACGCTCATCGCGATCGGCATCAAGCACGCCGCGCTCCGCAAGCGCGTGATCGCCATCGGCGAGAAGATCGGCCTCTACCGCGACTGGCCGGTATCGAAGGGCTGCATACCGCCGTACGTGCCGGTGTGCGTCGAGGCGCTGGTGAAGCGGAAGGGGTAAGACAAGCCGCGTGCGCCAAGGCGTCAGGCCGGCCCTGAGAGCGGCCCGCCGGGCAGCAAGTCGCTCGACTTGAACTGCACGCGCACCGTCCCCTTCGGCATCAGCCGCTCCATCGCGGAGTCCTGCGTAATCTCCCACGCCCTTTCGTCGGGAATTCTCCTGGCGGGTGGCCGGGGCGGGCGCGATCGCCGCCACCTTCCAGATTGCAAGGCGGAACGAAGCCCCCGCCGGGTCAGTACCTTAGGGCATGGCCATCTCCGATCTCCGCGACGCGACCGATGCGGCGCAGTTCGGGTCGAAGGCGGCGCGGCTCTCGGCGCTGATGCGCGCCGGCTTCCGCGTCCCGGACGGCATCTGCATCTCAGCGGAGTCGATCGACGACCCCGCCATCCCCGCGGCCGTGGCGCGCCTCGCCCCGCCCTTCGCGGTGCGGTCGTCGGGACTCAACGAAGACTCCGGCGTCGCGTCGTTCGCCGGACAGTTTGAGACGTTCCTGAACGTCGACGCGGCCGGCGTGCCCGACGCTGTCCGTCGGTGTGCGGAATCGGGCCGGAGCGATCGCGTCTCGGCCTACGCGAGGGTCCATGGCATCGAGGCCGGGGGCACGGCCGTTCTCGTGCAGCGGATGATCGCGCCCGAATGGGCCGGCGTCCTCTTCACCGCGAATCCGGTGACCCAGAATCTCCGCGAGATGGTCGTGAACGCCGCCGCCGGATTGGGCGACCAGGTCGCCGCTGGAACGGTGAAGCCGCGCAGCCTCCGGATCGACCGGGATGGACGGAATCTCGGTCCCGACGCGCTGGAGGATGCGCTGCTCCGCGAGCTCGCGCGCGCCGGGCGCGAAATCGAACGCGTCATGGCGGAGCCGGCGGACATCGAGTGGGCGTGGCTCCACGGCGAGCTGCACATTCTCCAGGCGCGGCCGATCACGAACATCGTGCGCTACCCGACGCGCACGAAGGAGTACTCGAACGTCTACGTCTGGACCAACGTCAACTTCGCCGAGACGATGGCGAAGCCGGTCTCGCCGCTCGGCTGGTCGCTGATGGAGTCGGCGGCGCAACGGACCTTCGGCCAGTCGCTGCGCGTACGGAACGACGCCGGCTACCGCCTCTTCGATTTCCTCTTCGGGCGCGTCTACTGGAACCTGACGATCTTCTTCGGCTCGCCGCTGCTGCGACGCCTGATGTCCGATTCGCTGGAGAGTCTGTCGCCGCCGCTGCGGGCGGAGTTCGACCGGCTCGCGGCGTCGGGACGAGTCCGGCCGCGCCCGATCTTCACCCTCGCGCAGAAGCTGGTGCTGCTGGTGCAGGCCGCGTTCCTCGTGCCGTGGATGGCGCTGCGGATGGCGATCACGTTCATCACACGGCCCGGGCTCGAAGACCTGGAAGCACGGATGCGTGCGCGCGACGGGAGCGGGAGTCGCGACCTCGCGCGGGCGATGCAGACGATCGTCCGCGACGCCGCCGACGACCTGCGGTGCGATTACATGCCGTCATTCCTGCTCTCCTTGGTTTTCTTCGGCCTCTACATGCGGCTCGCGCCGCGGCTGCTCGGCGTCGGCGCGGCCGAGGCGCTCGACCTCGTCACCGGAGAGCCCGACCTGACGACGCAGTCGAACCTCGCGCTGATGGAGCTGGCGCGCCTTCGCATGCGATCGCCGGCGGAGTTTCCCGCCGCCTTCGCGCGTCATCTCGAGAAGCACGGCCATCGTGGACCGAACGAGCAGGATGTGTACTATCCGCGGCTCGCGGAGAGGCCGGAACTCGCCCTTGCGCTCATCGAGAACTGCCAGCGGGCGCCGGATCGCCGCCGCGCGGCGCGCGCATCCGTTCCGTGGTTCCTCGAACCGCTGCGGCGGCTCACGGCGCGGTGGCTTCCGATGCGCGAGAACGGGAAGCACTACCTCATGCTCGCGTTCCACCGCGTGCGACGCCTGGCCCTGCGGCTGGGAGCGCAGCTTCACGCGGAGGGCCGGCTGCGCGCGGCGGACGACGTCTTCTTCCTGACGATCGACGAGCTCGGCCGCCTGCCGGCGGCGGCGGTGATCGAATCGCGCAAGGCCGACTTCCGCCGCTACGCGACGGTTCGCGCGCCGCTGCTCGTGACGAGCGACGGGGGAGCATTTTCGATCACCGCCCCGCCTTCATCCGGGAACGTCTTGCGGGGCGACGCGGCTTCCGCCGGCGTGGCGACGGGCCGCGTGCGGGTGATCCGGGATCCCGGAGCCGGCGCGCGGATCGAGCCGGGCGAAATCCTCGTCGCGCCGCACACCGATCCCGGCTGGACGCCGCTCTTCCTCACCGCCGCGGCGCTCGTGACAGAGGTCGGCGGGATTATCTCGCACGGCGCCGTCGTCGCGCGCGAGCTCGGCCTGCCGGCCGTGGTGAATGTGGCTGACGCGACGACGCTGCTGCGGGACGGGGAGATGATCACGGTTGACGGGAGCAAGGGAGAGGTGCGGCGGAGTAGCCAGTAGCCAGTCGCCAGGAGCCAGCCAGAACCGAGGCGAAAGGAGCCCTGCTGGGGAAGGCGAAGAAATGAAGCATGGGATAGCCGCGCACCTTGCGAAAGCACCGCCGCTACCCGCGCGCCTTTCATGTTCATTTCTCCTTCTTTGCTTTCGCCTCGCCCCAAATTCTCACCGTGTTGTCCGTGCCGCCCGTGGCCACCAGCTTCCCGTCGGGGCTGAAGGCGATGCACAGGATGTCGTCGCGGTGGCCCGCCAGTTTTCGCGCTACCTTTCCCGTCGTCAGTTCGAAGAACCGGAGGGCGTCGCTCCCGGAAACCAGCGTCGTCAGATCGGGGCTGAAGGCGACGAACGTGCTGTGATGCTGGTAGTCGGATCGGGCCGTGAGTGTCCGCAGGAGCTTGCCGGCGGAGACGTCCCAGACGGAGATCATGCCGCCGCCGCCCGATGCCAGTGTCTTTCCGTCGGGGCTGAAGGCGACGGAACTGGTCCAGTGTTCCCCCCAGAGCCGCCGCCGCAACTCGCCACTCGACGCGTCCCACAGGACTACCATGGCCCCATCGCTCGATGCCAGCGTCTTCCCGTCCGGGCTGAGCGAGATTGTCCAAACCGGGTTCTCGTGGCCGGAGAGAGTCCGAATCTCCTTGCCGCCTGCCACGTCCCAGAGCTTGATGGTCTTGTCATTGGCTCCCGATGCCAGCATCTTTCCATCGGAACTCAGGGCGACGCACATGACGCCGCGCTCCTGTCTCGAGAGCGTCTGGAGCTCCTTCCCGTTCTCCGCGTCCCAGATCCTGATGGTTCCGTCGTAGCCTCCCGACAGGAGCGACGTTCCGTCCGGAGAAAAGCAGACGGAGGAGACACCCCCTCCACTGTGGCCAGTGAGCGTCCGGATCTCCTTGCCGGTCGCGGTGCTCCATAGTTTGATCGTCTTGTCGCAGCTGGCGGAGGCCAGGGTCTTGCCGTCCGGACTGAACGCGACGGCGCGAAGCTGATTGCCGTGCCCCGTGAGGGTCCAGAGTTCTTCGACCTTCGCTCCCGACAGCGTCGCTGGTTTCGCCGACCAGTAGCCGTCGAGGCCATCGATCTTCGGAACGCCTCCGGTGACGGTCGCCAGGATGGCGTTCTCTCCCACCACCCAACCGGTGGTGGCGTTCACGAAGCTCACGCCGCAGAGGGCACCGGGCATCTGCCCCTTCGTCTGCTGGATCCAGGTTTCTCCACCGTCGGTCGTTCCGAAGATGGCACCGTCGCCCACCGCCCAGCCGGTCGTCGCGTTCACGAACGTGATGCTGCGGAGATTGGCCGCTCCAAACTGAGACGGGGTCACGGCCACGGGTGGCGCTGCCCGTGTCTTCCACGTGGCCCCGCCGTCGGTCGTTGAAAGGATCTTGCCGCCGCCTACCGCCCAGCCCGTCGTTGCATTCACGAAGTGGACATCTCCCAGGTGCTCATTGGTCAGGTCGTTCGCTTGGGCCGTCCAGGTGGCTCCTCCGTCGGTGGTCGCCAGGATGAGATGGCCCAGGCCCACCGCCCAGCCCGTCGTCGGGCTCACGAAGCTGACCGCGTTGAGCCGGCCCTTCGATCCATTGGGTTGCGCCTTCCAGGTCGCGCCTCCGTCCGTGGTCGCGAGGATCGTCCCTGGCGTTTCCCACGGACGATCTTCCGTCCCGCCTACGGACCAGCCATTCTTCGCATCAACGAAGCAGACCGCGTTGAGAGTGTTCTTGGTTCCACTCGATTGGGGCTTCCACGTCACGCCGCCGTCGGTGGTCGCGACGATCGTGCCTCGATCGCCCACGGCCCAGCCCGTGGTCGCGCTCACGAAGCGGACGCTTCGAAGCGCGAATTTCGCTCCGCTGCTCTGAGCCTTCCAGGCAGCGCCGCCATCCGTGGTGGAGAGGATCCCATCGCTGCCCACGGCCCAGCCCGTGGTCGCGTTCGCGAAGCTGACACTCGTGAGTCTTGCCGAGGTCAACTTCCTTGTCTGCGCGGTCCAGGTGACCCCGCCATCGGTCGTCGCGAAGATCGCGCCTTCGTTCCCCACGGCCCAGCCTGTAGTCGCGTTCACGAAGCAGAGCGAGTAGAGGAAGCCGCGCACCCCGCCAGGCCGTTCTGTTTTCCAGGTGACTCCGCCATCGGTCGTCGAACCGAGCCCGCCTCCCATGTTCAGGGCCCAGCCCGTCGTCGCACTCACGAAGTTGACGCCGCTCGCGTAGGTTCCGGTCTGGCGCTTCCACGTGGCCCCGCCGTCCGTGGTCGAGTAGACGCCGTCACCGCCCACAACCCAGCCCGTCTTCGCATCGGCGAAGGCGACGCCCCTGAGATCCTCCTTCGCGCCGCATGTTTGGGCCGTCCACGTGGCGCCGCCGTCGGTCGTCGCGACCAGGTTGCCCCTGGGGCCCACGGCAAAGCCCGTCGTCGCATTCGCGAAGCTGACCGCGTAGTAGCTGCCCTTCGACTGTGCCTTCCACTCGGCTCCACCGTTGGTCGTCGCGAGGATCGTGCCGGACCCCACGGCCCAACCGTGCGTCGCACTGACGAACGTCACAGCCGCAAGGTCGCTCTGCGAGCGCCACTGGATCGTCCACGTCGCGCCGCCATCGGTGGTGGCGAGGATCACGCCGCCGGAGCCGGCGCCCACCGCCCAGCCCGTCGTTGCGTTGACGAAGCTGACGCCACGAAGCTGCAGCGCGGTACCGCTTGCCTGGTGCTTCCACGTCGCTCCTCCGTCCGTCGTCGCGACGATGGTGCCGCCGCCGCCCACCGCCCACCCGGTGGTCGCGCTGACGAAGCAGACGCTGTGGAGCACGTGCGCGGTCGGCAGCGGACTCTGCAATGTCCATCCGTCGTCGTGAACGCGCGCGACGGGTGCGGTCGATGGCGCGACGCTCCATGCCAGCGCGAAGAGAACGGAGAGTGACTTGTTCATCTCTTACTTGTCCTTCTTCTCGCCCGGGAAGGCCGGGCGCGTTTTGAAGTCGTCGAAACGTCGCACCTCCACCGCCGCTTCGTCGGCTTGCCGCGCGTCATTCATCGCCCAGATCCTTCAGCATCTCGCGGGCGGCGCGAAGCGTCTCCTGCACGTTGCGTCGGTAGTCGCCCTCCATTCCGCCCAGTTCAAGCGCCTTCTCCAGATCCTGCACCGCCGCCCGCAGGTGCTCGCGGCCATTGCCGATCTTGGCGTACGCGCACCCCGTGTGCGCGACGCCGCGCATGGCGTGAGCGCGGGTGTGTTTGGGATCGACCGCGATCGCGCGCGTGTACTCCTCGATCGCCCCGAGGGGATCACCCGCCTTTAGCCGCAATACTGGTTGGTTAAGGATCATGCCGGCGTCTTCCACTTCTTGGGGTAGGAAGACATCTTGATGCAGACTTCGCGCCGGTTCTTGCGTCCGTCGCGAGGTGGCAACGGATGCCTCGCGATCGC
>Ga0247727_10002152_pt1 | contig 45455 bp, 40 predicted proteins | sample WisWelCaveWW1625_FD_202498 | JGI IMG/M metagenome (GOLD analysis project Ga0247727, IMG submission 202498) | Biofilm microbial communities from Wishing Well Cave, Virginia, United States - WW16-25 | ecosystem: Environmental > Aquatic > Deep subsurface > Groundwater > Cave microbial mat | place...
TTCTGGCCGACGAGCCGACCGGCAATCTGGACTCGGCCAGCGGCAACGGCATCATGCACGTGCTCTCGGAGCTGCATCGCAGTGGCCGCACCGTCGTCGTCGTCACCCACGACCCGCGCATGGCGCGCTTTGCCACGAACACCTTGCGCCTGCTCGATGGGAAAATTGTGAGCGAGGCCGAATATGACGCAGCGGTGCTGGCCGCGAGTGAGACTGTGACTACATGAAAATCTACAATACTGTGTCAAAATTCGTAGTGGCGACTTCAGTCGCCGCCTTTCAGCAAGAACGACTGAAGTCGTTACTACTAACGTTTCTTGTGCTCAGTTTGGCGTTTGCCCCTCAACCCGCCCTCGCCGCGCCGCCCTCCTGCACCATCACACCGCCCGTACCACCGACTTTGAACGATATCACCATCACCGACATCCAACCTAGGGCCGCTAGTAATACCACCGCCGTCTCGCTCCTCGTCAGCGGCACAAACTTCACTACCGGCGCGGTCGTCGTCTTAAATGCCTACGGCGCGTTAACCACAACATTTGTCAATGCCAATGCGCTAACCGCCGTACTTCCAGCCGGAGTACCACCCGGCGTGTATGCCATTTCGGTTATTGATCCCACGAACGGCACAGCCTCGTGTAGTAATGCTCTGAGCATCATTGCCCCGACTGTCGCGCCAGTCACTGACACGCCAGCCCCCACCAACACCCCGGCCCCCACCGCCTTCCTCCGCCCCATCCTGGCCGTAGACTCGTATGCCGCCAGTTCAACTGCCGTCACCGCCGGGCAGGATTTGGATTTTGAGATCACCCTCGTCAACTGGGGCTCAAGTGCGGCCACCAACATCGTAGTCGAATTTGGCGGCAGTGATTTTCAGCCTCGCGTCACCGGCGGTGTGCGCGTTTCAGCGCCGCTTGCGCCCAACGAAAAGTACAAAGTCTTTCAACCGCTCACCGCGGCCACCGGCATCGCCGGCAAGCCGCTGGTCACGCTGGAAGTGAAGGTGTCGTATACCGACACCAAAGGCACAGCCTACAACGAAACGTTCACCATCACTTTTCCGGTGACCAAACCAAGCGGCCCGTTTGCCACCGCCACCCCGACCGCCTCGGCCACGCCCAGCCCGCGCTCGCAATTGCTCATCACCAATTACGACATAGATGTTGACTTTCTGAAACCCGGCGCGCGTTTCACCCTTACCCTTGACGTGCAGAATGCAGGCGGCGCGAACGCGCAAAAGGTCACGGCGATTCTGGGCGGCGGTAGTAGCACGGGCGCAAGCGGCGGGACGGGCGGGAGCGGCACACCCAGCGGCCCCGGCAGTGGCGGCGTCTCCGGGGCCAGCGGCAGTTTCGACAACTTTGCCCCCATCGAGTCGTCCAACGTTCAATTCATTGGCGATCTCGCACCGGGCGCTTCACTGACGATCAAGCAAACGCTCATCGTCAACGCCTCCACCAAACCCGGCGCGTATCCGGTGAAATTTTCATTTGCCTACACCGACGTCAAGGGCAACAGTTACACCGACGATCAGGTGATCACATTGCTCGTCTATTCGCCGCCGTTTGTGGACGTGAGCTTTTATCGCGATCCCGGCCCGCTGTTTGCCAACCAACCTAACTTGTTGCCGATTCAAATTGTCAATCTGGGTCGGAGCAGTTCGGTGCTGGGCAACATGAAGGTGACGGGCGAGGGCGCGGAGTTCAGCAACAACAGCATCCTCATCGGCAACTTGGACGTGGGCGGCTACTTTACCCTCGACGCCAACGCGATCCCTTCACAGCCCGGCCCGCTGGAACTCACGGTGACGGTGGATTACGTAGACGACTTCAATCAGCCGCAGGTGATCACCAAAACGCTGACGGTTGAAGTGCTGGACGCGCCCGTCGTCGAACCCGGTTTCCCCAACGGCCAGGGTGGCGGCGGGTTCGAACCCACGCCCGCCGAGCCGGAGTCGCTCTGGCAAAAGATTCTGCGCTTCATCAGCGGCCTGCTCGGCTTCGACAGCGGCACGGCGGAGTCCGGTGGTGGCGATCAACCTCAGCCCTTGCCCGGCGAAGGCGTGCCGATTCCGGTGGAGGTTAAACCGGGAGGTTAGGCAGTTTCCCGCGCACACAGCGCACCCTGATGTCAAACAGACAAGTGGACGGTATAGTCGTTACGAAAGGAATATTGACGTGAATTCAATCACCGCCAAACTACCAAACTTCTCCAAACACTTTCGCATTTTCATCTTTGGGGGCGAGATTCTTTTTCTGATTGGTACTTGGTTCATCATGTATGGATCGGAAACGCTATTCGCCGAGTCACACCTCGCCAGCTACTACTGCTGTTTAATGCCGGAAGAACTCCAGAAAATTGGCCCCCTCGAACGAGTCATTAGCGATTTCTTCCGCACTTCGCCAGGGAGGGATTTGCCTGCTGTGCTACTTGTTTCGGTGAACGCTGGTCTCTTTATCAGGTCATTGCGAAAAGCACATCGCACAAGTTGGTTGCCGCTGCTGTTCGCCCTCTTCAACACCCTATATATCCTTGTGGAGTTGTGGTTAGTTGGCGTCTCTTGGTCAATTAGTGACTGGGTGGTTGGCCCACAGACAAGCCCTTACACAGGTTATCACCGGACTTGGTATGGCATTGTGCTACATTTTGCCCTGTGGGGCATTTTCCTGCTTGCTCTAGTGAAAGCGAGTCGGACAGCCACAACACTCTTCGTCCCTCGTCCACCGTCATTCCTCCCATGAAACCCTTCGACCTCATCGCCCTCATCTTCGAGAATCTTGGCCGCCGCAAGGCGCGGGTGGCGCTGACCGCGATTGGCGTGGTGATCGGCACGGCGGCGGTGGTGGTGCTGGTGTCACTCGGCATCGGCCTGCAACAGAACGCCAACCAACAACTCGGCGGCATCGGCGACCTGACTCAGATTCAGGTCTATCCGAATTACGGCTCGCCGGAGGGCGGGCCGGTCTTCGTCAGCGGCGGTGGTGGCGGTGGCGGCCAACCCCCGCCGACTCAGAAACTGATCACCGACGAGTCTCTGAGGGAGCTGGCGGCGATACCGGGCGTGGTGGCCGTCATCCCGCGTGACTACTTGCAGGGCGGCGCTTTGCTCTCGTTCGGCAAACTTGAAGGCTATGGCAACATCATCGGCATTGACCTGAAGGATTTAAGCGAGCTTGGCCTTAACGCCAACGGCGGGGCGCTGGCATTGGAGAAGGGCACGGTGGTGGTTGGGATGATGGTGCCGCAGGGCTTTTACGATCCACGAGGCCGGCCCGGCCAGGAGCCGCCTCCCCCGCCCGACCTGCTCGACCAGCAGATCAAGCTCACGCTGATCAAATACTCGCAAGAGGGAGTCGAGTCGCGCCGGTCATTCCAACTGCGAGTCGTCGGGGTGATTGCCGAGACGCGGGGCGAGCCGGACTTTTCGATCTACGCGCCGCTTGAGGACATGGTGGCCTGGAACCAGTGGTTGCTGGGGCGGCGGATCAACCGCAACCGTGACGGCTACCAGCAGGCCGTCGTCAAAGTGGACAGCGTGGAGCACGCGCTAGAGGTCAACGATCAAATTACGGCGCTGGGCTACCAGGCCTTCACACCGCAGTCGTTCGTGCAGGGCATCAACAGCTTCTTCATCGTCCTGCAAGTGGTGTTCGGCGGGGTAGGCGCGATTGCCCTGTTGGTGGCGGCCATCGGCATTGCCAACACGATGGCCATGGCGATTCTCGAACGCACGCGCGAGATCGGCTTGATGAAGGCCGTGGGCGCGACGAACCGTGACGTGTTGAGCGTGTTTCTCGGCGAGGCGGCAGGCATCGGCTTCATCGGCGGCGTGGGCGGGGTGGCCCTGGGCTGGAGCGCAGGGCAGATCATCAACGTGTTTGCGCTGGCGTATCTTGCCGGCCAGGCGGCGCAAACGGGCGGCCCGCCGCCGACGGTGGCTGTCTATACACCGTTGTGGTTGCCGATTTTCGCCCTGGCCTTCGCCACCTTCATCGGTCTGATCAGCGGCCTGTACCCGGCCTTGCGCGCCGCAACCCTCGTGCCGGTGACGGCGCTGAAGTACGAGTGATTTCTTCATCCGAAAAGCACAAGTTTTGCTGACGTAAATCACATGTTGCGCCTGCTCACCTGTGAGCAGGCTTTTTTGTCGTACAATAACCCCAGCTTTGTAGGACAAGCTTCCAGCTTGTCCCACAGACTAGGGCAAGCTTCCAGCTTGCCCCACGGAGTCATGATGACCATCTACGACGACAATCTCAGCCATTACATCGCCGAATTATTTGCCGGGCAAGATGAGGCTCAGCGCCGGGCGCTTGAAGAATCGCCGGAAAAAGGCTTGCCTGCGATCAGCATCCAGCCTGAAGAGGGTCGCTTCCTGCAATTTCTGGTGCGGGCCTGCGGCGCAAAGAAGGTGTTGGAGATTGGCACGCTCGGCGGCTACAGCGGACTCTGGATCGCGCGGGGACTTGCGCCGGGCGGCAAGCTGATCACACTGGAGAAATCGCCCAAGCATGCGGCGGTCGCCGCCGGGCATTTCGCGCTAGCCGGCGTGGAGGATCGCGTTGAGATTCGCCTGGGCGACGCACATCAACTGCTGGGCAAGCTGAAAAGCGAAGGGCCGTTTGATTTCGTTTTCATTGACGCCGAGAAGACGAGCTACAATTTCTATTTTGATTGGGCGTTGGAGAACACGCGAGTCGGCGGCGTCATCGCCGCTCACAATGCCTTTCGCAACGGCGAAGTGGCCGGCGAGGCCGCCGAGGCCGCCTCCCCCGAAACGGCGGCCATCCGCGCCCTCAACCGGCGCGTCGCCGCCGAGCCGCGAGTGGTCAGCACCATTTACCCGGCTGGCGACGGCACGTTGATCGCGGTAAAGATCGAGTAGGGAAAAGTCTTTACCACGAAGTCACCAGGGCACAAAGACACCAAGTTTCTCTTTGTGGCTTTGTGTCTTGGTGTCTTTGTGGTGAATCAACGTTGGAGCAAACGTATGACTGACTATCTGACGAAGCTGAGAGAGATGCGCGAGAAGGCGCTGGCTGGCGGCGGCAAAAAGCGCATCGAACAGCAACACGAGCGCGGCAAGCTCACCGCCCGCGAACGGCTGGCCCTGTTGTTGGACGCCGACTCGTTCCAGGAATTGGGCGCGCTCGCCAGCCACAACGTCACCGACTTCGGCATGGCCAACCAGCGCTACCCCGGCGATGGCGTTGTCACCGGCTTCGGCAAAATCAATGGCCGCCGCGTCGCCGTTTACGCGCAAGACTTCACCGTGCTGGGCGGCTCATTCTCCGAAGTGCAGTCCAACAAAATTTGCCGCATCCAGGATTTGGCCCTCGAAAGCGGCATCCCTCTCATCGGATTGAACGACTCGGGCGGAGCGCGGATTCAAGAGGGCGTGCGCAGTCTGGCCGCCTACGGAGAAATGTTCACCCGCCACGTGCTGGCCTCCGGCGTCGTCCCGCAAATCTCGGTGATGCTGGGGCCGTGCGCCGGGGGCGCCGTCTACTCGCCGGCCCTCACCGACTTCGTGGTCATGGTCCGGCACACCAGCTTCATGTTCGTCACCGGCCCGGAAGTGATCAAATCGGTAACCGGCGAAGAGGTGACCTTCCGCGATCTGGGCGGCACGCTGGTGCACAACAGTCAGAGCGGCGTGGCCCACTTCGCCGCCGAAAACGAAAACACTGCCCTCGAACTGGTGAAACTGCTGTTGAGCTACCTGCCGCAGAACAACACCGAAGACCCGCCGCAAATCACGCCCCACGACCCGCCCGACCGCATGGACGAAGCGTTGAACACGATTGTGCCGCCGAACGAAGATGAGCCTTACGACATGCACGCCGTCGTCGAAGCCGTGTTCGACCGTGACAGCTTTCTGGAAGTGCAGCCGTATTACGCCATGAACGCCATCACCGGCTTCGCCCGGCTGGACGGCTACTCGGTGGGCATCGTCGCCAACCAGCCGGCGCACATGGCCGGCATTCTCGACATCAACTCCAGCGATAAGATCGCCCGCTTCGTCCGCATCTGCGACGCTTACAACATCCCGGTCATCACCTTCGTAGACTGCCCCGGCTACCTACCCGGCGTGGATCAGGAACACTACGGCGTGATTCGCCACGGCGCCAAAGTCATTTATGCCTATTGCGAAGCCACCGTGCCAAAAATCTCCATCGTCGTCCGCAAAGCCATGGGCGGCGCTTACATCGCCATGAGCTCCAAGCAGATGCGAAGTGACCTGGCCTATGCCTGGCCCACCGCCCAAATTGCGGTGATGGGCGCCGACGGCGCAGTGCGCATCCTGCGCCGCCAGGAACTGGCCGCCGCCGCCGACCCGGCCCAACTGGAACGCGACTTTGTATCCGAGTATCGCCAGAAGTTCTACAACCCTTACGTCGCCGCCGACATGGGCCAGGTGGACGAAGTGATCGAGCCGCGCGAAACCCGCCCGCGCCTCATCCGCGCCCTCGAAGTTCTGCGCACCAAAGTGCAACACAACCCGCAGAAGAAGCACGGGTTGATGCCGGTGTGAATCACTGATCACCGATCACTGATCACTAGTAATCAGTGAACAGTAAACAGTAGTCGAGGAAGCATATGCTCGAACTCTTACAACTAGGTTTCCAACTCACCCTCTTCGGCATGGGACTCGTGTTTTTATTGTTGGCCCTGCTGTGGGGCGGCATGGCGCTGATGTTGCGGCTGGATCGGCCTCCGGCCACGCCGCCCACTGCCTCGGCGGCTCCACCTGAGAAAGCGGCCTCAACGCCTGATCCCGACAAACTGGCCGCCATCGCCATCGCCGTCTTCATGCACCGCCAGGTGCGGCGCAAGCAAGCCGCGCCCCTCATGCGCAGTCACCTGCCGGGCGCGCTCCCCAGCCGCTGGGTGATGGCCGGACGCACTCGCCAGAATCAAAATTGGCAACCCAACCGAAAGTAAGACCCTTCGGGTTTTCGCGCTGTTTGCGACCCGAAGGGTCTGGCACGCAGGATAACCATGAGACGCTACACCCTAAAAATCGCCGACAAAGAATTTGTGATTGACGTGCAAGAACTGGCCTCGGATGAATTCCGGGTTCAGGTAGACGGCGAGGAGTATGTGGTTCGACTCTCCGCCGACGAAGATTTGGCCGGGGCCACCATCACGCCCGAAATCATCCCCGCCGGGGTCGCCGCCCCGGCTCCCTACCGCCATCCCGCTCCCGACACCTTGCCCCCGGTGTCCACCGCCCCCAAACCTGCCCTGCCACCCCGGCCTCATCTTGCTCAAAACGGTTTCCGCCTGGAGCTGACTGCGCCCATGCCGGGAACGATTCTCTCCATCAACGTCAAGCCCGGCGACAAAGTGGAATACAGCCAACTGCTGGTGGTGCTGGAAGCGATGAAGATGAAGAATTCGATCAAGTCGCCGCAAGCGGCAGTGGTGAAAGAAGTGCTTGTCCAGCCGGGGCAGACCGTCGGCTTCGGCGATGTGCTGGTGCGGTTTGAGAAAGCATAAATGGACTCAATTTCGTTCACACAACTTCTGCAAGGCATCCTCAACCTGTCATGGGGCGCGGCGCTGATGATGGCCGTAGGCGGGGTGCTGATCTATCTCGCCGTCGCTAAAGAATACGAGCCGATGCTGTTACTGCCCATCGGCGCCGGCGCCATTTTGGCCAACCTGCCGCTCTCGCCCATGCTGGCCGAAGACGGCCTGCTGACGGTCTTATACAACGCCGGGATCGCCAACGAAGTTTTCCCACTGCTGATTTTCATCGGCATTGGAGCGATGACCGACTTCGGCCCCCTCCTCGAAAACCCGAAGATGGTTTTGCTCGGCGCGGCTGGGCAGTTCGGCATCTTTGGCACGCTCATCCTGGCTCTGTTGTTGGGCTTTGATCTAAATGAGGCGGCCTCCATTGGCATCATCGGCGCGATTGACGGCCCGACGTCCATCTACGTCAGCAACCTGCTCGCCCCGCACCTGCTCGGCCCCATCGCGGTGACGGCTTACAGCTACATGTCGCTCGTGCCCATCATCCAGCCGCCCATCATGCGCCTGCTCACCTCTCGCAGTGAACGCCAAATCCGCATGCCCTACAGCCAGCGCACGATCAGCCGCCGCACGCGGGTGCTCTTTCCGATCATCGTCACCGTCGTCGTCGGCGTGCTGGTGCCCATGTCTATTCCGTTGATCGGCATGTTGATGCTGGGCAACTTGATGAAAGAGTCGGGGGTGGTGGAACGGTTGACCGGCGCTTCGTCAAAAGAGATCGCCAACGTGGTCACGTTGTTCCTCGGTCTGGCCGTCGGCTCGACAATGCGCGCCGACTCGTTCCTCAAGCTCGACACCTTGCTCATCCTCGGGCTGGGCATTCTGGCCTTCGGCCTGGACACAGCGGCCGGCCTGCTGTTTGCCAAGTTTCTTAACTTTCTCAGTCGCGGCAAGTTCAACCCTCTGCTCGGCGCGGCGGGCATCAGCGCCTTTCCGATGGCGGCGCGGGTGGTGAACAAGATGGTGCAGGAAGAAGACTTCGAGAATTTTTTGCTGATGCACGCCATGGGCGCCAACACCGCCGGGCAAATTGGGAGCGTGGTGGCCGGGGGCGTCCTGCTGGCGCTGTTGGGCGTTGGATAAAACGTAAACTTTCAACTGTAGAGCGAGTTGTCAACTCGCTCTACCGAGGCAATCCGTTGAAAGTTTTATAATGTAGGGCATGGCGTTTCTCCCAAATCAATTTATTTCGGCCAAAGAAGACTTCCGCCGGGCGCGGCAGAAGGCCGCCTTGCAGGAGATCGTGGCCCGCCTGACGGGCAAATCTACAGCTTTGCTCTCTTACGAAGAAGTGGCCCGCAAGCTCAGGGCTGCCGGGCAGGCGTCGCGCGGCCTGAAGGAAATTCCCCTCGACGCCATCGTGGGCAGTGTGGGCCGCTACGTTGACTTCACCCGCGACTTCCTGCCCCGGCAGGACAGCGACGAACAACGCTGGGCGGGCGTGAAAATGGCGGCCACCGATCCGGACCGGAGTGGCCTGCCGCCGATTGACGTCTACCAGATTGGCGGAGCCTATTTTGTCCTCGACGGCAACCACCGGGTGTCGGTGGCCCGGCAGATAGGCGCAACCACCATCGACGCCTATGTCACTGAAATCCGCACCCGGGTCCCCCTCACCCCCGATGTCCAACCCGATGATTTGATCATCAAGGCAGAGTATGTCGAGTTTCTGGAAAAGAGTCAGCTCGATCAATCGCGCCCCGCCGCCGACTTCACCCTCACCGCGCCGGGGCAGTATAGCCAACTTGAGCAAGAGATCGAAATTCATCGCCAGTTGTTGAGTTCAGAGTTGGGGCGCGAGGCGGCTTTTGCCGAGGCGGCCAGCCACTGGTATGACGAGGGGTATGTGCCAATCCTGCAAATGATCCGTGACAAAGGCATGTTGAGAGATTTTCCGGGCAGGACAGAAGCCGACCTGTATTTGTGGATTCTGCGTTATCGCTCAGAGTTGGAAGAAGAGTTGGGCTGGCAGCTCCGGCCCGAAGCCGTCGCCTCCGATTTGGCGGCTCATTTTGCCTCCAGGCCTCAGAGCGCGGCCAGCCGCCTGCTGAACACGATCCTGCCCGACACGCTGGCCTCCGGCCCGACGCCGGGTGAGTGGCGCAAAGACAAGCTGGCCGACCGCTACATTGATCGTTTGTTTGCCGATGTGCTCGTACCGTTGAGCGGCGAAGAAGCCAGTTGGTACGCGCTGGAGCAGGCGCTAGTGTTGGCCCGGCGCGAGGAGTCGCGGCTTCACGGCTTGCACGTTCTTTCGACCCAAGAGGAGGCTGAGAGTGAAACGGCGCTTGCCGTGCAGGCCCGCTTCAACCAATTGTGCAGTGAAGTTGGGGTCAGTGGCAGTTTGGCAATTGAAGTTGGCGAAGTGGCGCGTAAGATTTGCGAGCGCTCGGCGCTGACGGATCTGGTGGTTCTCAACCTGGCCTACCCGCCGTCGTCGCAATGGCTGGCCCGGCTGGGGTCAGGCTTCCGCACCATCATTCGCCAGTGCGCCCGCCCGGTGCTGGCCGTGCCCGGCCAGGCCTCGCCGCTCGAAAGCGCATTGCTGGCCTACGACGGGAGCCTGAAATCTAAGGAAGCATTGTTCGTGGCGACGTACATGGCCGAGATATGGAAGATTCCGCTGACAGTGCTGACGGTGGCCGAGGCAGACAACACCACGCCAGAGACTCAGAATCACGCGAAGGCGTATCTGGAATTGCACGAGGTAGGGGCCGCGTTTATCAACGTGGAAGCCGACTCGGTGCCTGAGGCGATTTTGAAAACCGCCGGCGAGCGCGAGAGCGATCTGATCATCATGGGCGGCTACCGGGCGCACCCGGTGGTGGAAGTGATGCTCGGCAGTTCGGTGGATCGGATTTTGCGCGAGAGCAAGAGGCCGATGCTAATTTGTCAGTAAGGGCGAAGCTCAACCACCAACGCGAATTACATCGCCGGGGCGAATTGTTCGTAATGCTGTCTCAACTTCTGGGATCAGCGGATTTAGCGTTTCCAAACGATTATCAGAGGCAACAAGCAATACAATTGCCAGCTCCGTGGTGCTGAGATTCTGTTGAAAGGTCAGGTTCAGATCAACCGTAACAAAGACGTCAAATTGACCAAGCGCTAGCCGAATCAGTTCACCGTTCTTTTGGCCGGCCCAACCCATCTCCGGCACAGTCACGACTTCGTGCTCTGTAAATTCGAGCTTCAACTTTCTGGGCAAACACTCATCCAGCAGGACTCGCATTGTTCTCTTTCACTAAAGCATCTTGTGCCATTTCTAATGCCGACAAAACTTGTTCGCGACCAACTGTTGGAAAGTCGTCAAGGAATTCGTCAAGTGTATGCCCGGCTTTCAGATAATCAATGAAAGTCTGAAAAGGCACACGTGTGCCGCTGAAAACAAGTGTGCCGCCCAAAATTTCAGCGGAACGCTGAAGCACCGGTTTTGTTCGTTTAGTTGAGGCTAACATTATTGTTTCTCCTCATCCCCTGTGAGAACTGCTGAGTTTCATTTTACACCTTCAGGAGGATTTGGCAATCCGCCATTAGGTGTAAAATACTTGCAACCCAATAACTCACAGGAGTTCCTATGCCCAAACAATACTCATCCCCGCCAGCAATAGCGATTGACCCCAAGAAGAAATACACCGCCACCTTCAAAACCGACAAAGGCGATTTCGTCGTCGAACTCTACGCCGACAAAGCGCCGAAGACCGTCAACAACTTCGTCTTCCTGGCCCGCGATGGATTTTACGATGGCGTGACCTTCCACCGCGTCATCCGCGACTTCATGGCCCAGGGCGGCGACCCGACCGGAACCGGAACCGGCGGCCCCGGCTACAAATTCGCCGACGAGTTCCACCCTACCCTCAAACACAGCGGCCCCGGCATCCTCTCCATGGCCAACGCCGGGCCAAATACTAATGGCAGTCAGTTCTTCATCACCCACCGGGCTACGCCGCACCTCGACGGCAAACACGCCGTCTTCGGCAAGGTGAGCCAGGGCTTGGACATTCTGCTCGCCATCCCCGACCGCGACCCGGGGCGGGCCAGAGAGCCGGGGGCGAAGATAATCACCATTGAGATTGCGGAGACTTAGAACCAATACCTTTCAGATAACGCGAGGAGCCAGCACGCCCATGTGCAGGCCCCGGCATCTGGGGATGCCTGCCTCCTCTTAACTGAAAGGTATTGGGCTTAGTGTGTCGGAGGAAACGATGGCTGAACAAAATAGCCCGGTCTCAATTCGTCGGCTGGCAAGCCTGGACGCCCTGACCCTGCTCTACAATCAGGCTCACTTCCGCCGGGCCGTCGGGCGGCGAATCGAGCAATCGAAGCAGACCGGCCTCGACCTGACGATGATCCTGCTGGACGTTGACGGCTTCAAAGATTATAACGACCGCTTCGGCGCTCAGGCCGGAGACGCGGCCCTGCGCCACCTGGCCGACGTTCTGCAGGAGACAGTGCGGGCCGATGATCTGTTGGCCCGCTACGGCAGTGATGAGTTTGCCATTCTCATGACCAGCCAGCGCGAAACCGCCGCCACTACTGCCGAGCGCATCCGTCTCACTGTCGAAGCCCGTTGCTCACCCGGGCAAAACCCCGAACTGCGGCAACCGCTCACCGCTTCGCTGGGTGTGGCCGTCTTCGCGGCGCCTCTATCCACGTTGGACGAGCTCACCGAGAGGGCGCATCAGGCGATGCAACAGGCCAAACAAGCGGGCAAGAATCGCGTCTCGGTAGCTACATCCAGCTAAGTTGCCTGAAACTGTCAGGCCGCAGAAAAACCTGCGGCCCCTTTTGTCTTACGAAAAAGCGCAAACCTGACGCAATCGGCGACGTACGGCTAAATTTTGATGGTGGCCGTTGCCCCGGACAAACGCGGCCAGGGCATCGGGCGAGAACTGATCAAACGTCTCGTCGGCGATGACTCCGGCCTCACCTGGGTGCTCCGTGCCGGGCGCGACAGCAAAGGCTTCTGGCAAAAGATAGGATTCAAAGTCTTAGAGCGACTCCCACTTGCCGCTCGCCGCAGATCGCGCCACCGCATCAATCACTTTTTGGATCGCCAGCCCATCCGCGAAATTCGGAGACGGCGTGAGGCTTGCGTCTCGCACACTGGCAAAGAAGGGATCGGTTAAAGCGCCATACACTTTGGCGAACGTATTCTGCCCGCGGAAGCCGTCACTCAACTCCGCCGGAATGGCGAACTCTTTCACCTCCCCCTCACCCGCCCGCGCCCCCGACACTTTTCCAACATGCGCCATCGGCTGGTCGTATTCGTACACCAGCATCCCTGCCGAGCCGTACAACTCAAACCGCTGATAGTTGTGGCGCTCCGGCGCGACTCGCGAGAGTTGCACTGTGGCCTGCCCGCCTCCCGCAAACTCGGCCACGAACGCCGCCGCATCGTCCGTCTCCACTTTCGTCATCTTCCCAACCGCGTCTGGCCGCTCGCCGATGAAAGTAGACAAACTGCCTGCCACGCGGGCCATCGGCCCAAACCACCACTGCAGTAAATCAATCACGTGCGCGCCCAGGTCGCCCAGCACCCCGGAGCCGCCCCCAGCCAGCGCCGTCTTCCAGCTTGCGGCTCGCGCCGGGTCCAACCACGAGCCGTGCAGGTAACACGCTTGAGCGTGATGCAGTCGGCCAAGATAACCAGAGTCGATCAACTGCTTCAGGAAGCGCGGCCCCGGCAGGCCGCGATACGTCAGAAACACCATGTGCCGCCGGCCAAGTTGCCCGGCCCGATCCAACATCGCCTGCGCTTCAGCCGTGTTCAACGCCAGCGGCTTCTCGCAGATCACGTGCGCCCCGGCCTCCAGCGCCGCCAGTGTCATCGGCGCGTGTGCCTGGTTGGGCGTCAGCACGGCAACGGCTTCGGGCTTCACTTCGACCAACATCTGCTCGTAGTTGGTGAAGGTATGCGGCACGTTGAACTTGCTCGCCATTGCCGCCAGCCGTTCCGGGTTGCGGCCACAGAGCGCCACAAGCTCAACATCAGCGCGGGCGCGCAGGCCTGGTAGGTGCGCTCCGTCGGCCCACCAACTGGTGCCGACGACGGCGATGCGGATACGGTTAGTCATTTGCATTTCCTTTGTCCAGCGAGCTTTCAACGGATACTGAAACCGCTACGCGAAAACGGATGCCGGCCCGCCTCATCCGTTTCTCCGTTTTGCCGAAGGCAATCCGTTGAAAGAAAGCGTCACGATCCTCACTTTAACTTCTTCAACACCAACGCCCCCGTTTGCTGAACGTTCGGGTTCGAGTCAGCCGCCCAGGCATTCGCGGCGGCAGTCACCACTTCAGCATCAAACTTCGCCAGCTCACGCGTGGCGGTGGCCACCGCGCCGCGCACCAGCTTGTCGTCATCGGCGGCAAGGGTGGCAAGAATATTGATCGCCTGGAGCACTCGCCCTTTTGCCCAAACGTTGCCCAGCGTCCCGGCCACGATCCAGCGGTTGTGCTTGTTCGTGTCTTTCGCCCACTCGGTCAGTGTGGCAAGCATCACGTCCGGGTTGTCGGCCTGGCCCGGGCCGAGAATGGGATGCTTCTCTTTGGCAATTTGCTGTAAGCAGAACTTCACGTTCTTGCGCACGTACTCGCTCTCGTCGCGCCGCAGTTTATCCATGAGGGCAATCACCTTGCGCGGTTGTTTGATGCCATAACGCATCAGGGCATTGGTCGGAACGCGGCGGGTGTTGGGGCTGGGGTCGGCGACCCACTGTTTCATCAAGTTGTACACAAATTCCGGCTGGGTCAGACCGATCTGATCGTCAAAAGCGTTGGCGATGCACTCGCGCACTTCCCAACGAGAGTCGGTCGCCAATTTGTGAGCGGTCGCCACAACCGAGTCGGGGGCCGCTTTGCCGATCTCCCCAAGCACGATACAGGCTAAACAGCGCGTGGCGGCTTTATCGTCCGCAACCAGCTTTTTCAACCACGCCATTCGGCTCTTCGGTTTAGCCGCCAATCGTTCTCCAACAGCCAGTCCAATCGGCTTGATAGTTTTGACCACGAAACTAATTTCAACGTTGTCGTTAGCTTTCACCTCTTTTAGTTTTTTGAAGGCGCGCAAGGCGGCCTCAAATGAGTCGAGCGACTCAGAGTCGACGGCGGCGATGAAATCAGAAAGGAGGTCTTTCATGTTGGAGTATGGGTTTCGTCTCCGCGTTGCGGAAGAAGGCGTAAGTCATCAACGCGGCGATGGCGTAGAAGATTGTGGTCGCGACGAAGAGCGGCGCGAAGCCATAGCGCTGTTGCACAAAGCCGCTGAGCACCGGGCCAACCGTCCAGCCGAGCTCCCACACCAGTGTTTGCGCACTATTCAAGGTCGCCCGCTCGCCGTCTGGCACTTGCTCCATGCTGAAGGCTTGATACAGCGGCCCGCCAAGATTCATTAACGCGCCTCTGAGGAGGAACGATAGCCCGGCCACAAACAGCCCCGGCCCAAAGCCAATCAGCATCATAAAGGCTAGCGAAGCCAACTGGGTGAACACTACCGCCCGCACTTTGCCAAACCGCTCGGCCAGTTTTGGGCCGTACAGCGTGGCGACGCCAGTTGTCACCGACGCCAGGCTGAAGAGCATGCCCAGCTGATCGTCGGGCATGTCAAAACGCTCTTTGAAGAACACATTCATGTACGGGATCAGAATCGCCGCGCCGAAGCCGATGAAGATATTAGGGGCGATAAGTTTGAGCACCAGCGGGCGGGTTATTTGTCGCCATAGCTGATCCGCGCCAGCCTTTGGGCTGGAGGCGCCCCAGCCTTCAGGTGGCTCCATAATCAACCAGAGCGGTATCGTGCTCACCAGCGTCAGCACGGCGCTGAGGGCGATGACGGCCCGGTAGGCTTCAGGGCTTTCGATGCCCGCCCCGCTCGCCGCCAGCGATCCGGCCAGCCAGCGCGGCAGTTGCCCGGCCAGCAAGCTCCCGGCGAAGCCGGAGAGGGTGTTCAACCCGAACTGGGCGCTGAAGAGAGCAGTGCGCGTTGACTCTTTCGACGCCGTCATCATGAACGGGCCGACGCTTAAAATAAAAATGGCCTGCGACACGCCCAGCAAAAACACTCCGGCAAGCATCACCGCCGGCGAGGCTGAACTGACAAGAATGAACGTGGCGGCAGTGACGCCCAGGTTGCCCAACAACAGCGAGGTGCGCCGCCCGATGCGGTCGGCCAACACCCCAAGCGGCAGGCCCAACACCAGAACCACGCCCGACGGGATCGAGGCCAGCACGCCGAGAAAATCTTTCTCGAAGCCGAGCGACAGCACATACAGATTGAAGTACAACTGGTAAATGCTGAACGACACGCCGCCGATAATGACCGAGAACAGAAAGAGCCAGGCGTTGCGCTCAAAGTCGGGCAGGCGGCGGGTGAAACGGAAGAGCACAGAGGGTTGGCGCATAGCTCGAATTCTGGTTGCAGACAAAAACGGCTCTACCCATTTTGGCGTGAAATTGGTACACGGATTTTCACTGATAAACACGGATCAAATAAAAAATCCGTGTAATCCGTGTACCACTACATTAAATCTGGTAGAGCCACAAAAACGCCGCGAGCACTTGCCAGGCTCACGGCTAAATCATTTAGCAGTCGGCAGTCTAACACACGGCCAGAAGGCGCGTCAAGTTTGTAACCTTTCCGCCGGTTCTGCATCTAACCCTGTGGGAAAGCCCGTGAGGGCGCTTTTCCGCTGAAATTACACTGACATAAAAGATGAGCTTCGTAGGCAAGCCGGAACTTGAACCGATCGCCGAAGAGGCCCGCGCCCGGCTGGAGCGCGTGGCGGCATCGTTGAAGGAGTAACTACCATGCCAATGTACGAATTTAGCTGTTCGAAGTGCGGCGATGAGTTTGAAGAACTGGTGCGAAACGCCGACGCTGTCAAAGACGTGGCCTGCCCGGCCTGTGGCAGTCGCAAAGTCAAAAAGAAAGTCTCGACGTTTGCCTCCAAAGTAACAGGGCCATCTTCGGCTTCAACCAGCGCCGCCGCTTGCGCGCCCGGCGGAACCTGAGGGCTGGCACACTAAACATGGCCGTGCGCCATGCCGCCACATTTTTATGGAGCATTGAAATGAGCAAACACAATACCCGACCGTGAGCGGGCCATAGCAATGTCACCTTACAAACCCCGGCGCATCTAATAAGCAGGACTCTTCAACAGAAAGGTTATTCATCCATCATGGAAATGATCATTGACTTCCCCGGCGGCGCGCGCGTAGACGCCCATTTTGGCCCGTTCACTGTAACGACGGATCAGCCGCCACAAGGGGGCGGCCAGGGGTCTGCCCCCACCCCCTTCGCCATCTTCCTGGCTTCCATCGGAACCTGCGCCGGAATCTACGTCCTCGGCTTCTGCCGCCAGCGCGGCATCCCCACCGATGGCATCACCATCACCGAGCAGTTTGAATCCGACCCGTTCACCGGCATGATCGGCAAAGTCCTGCTCGACATCAACCTCCCGCCCGGCTTCCCCGAAAAATACAAAGTTGCTGTGATCCGCTCCGCCGAGCAGTGCGCTGTCAAGAAACACTTCGAGAATCCGCCCCAGTTCGAGATTAATACCGTGACGAGTGAAGCCGTCGCCGCGTGATATTCGTCACTGGACTAACTACCCCCACATTCTCTATAATCCACCCATCCTGGGTGACGACGTTCTCGCCCGCCCTCGCGGGCGAGAACGTTTAAAATCCATCCGCCCCACTCCACAGAGGAACATATCATGCCTGCCGACACCATCACCATCACCGACAACCGCACCGGCAAAATCTACGAACTGCCCATCGCCAACGGCGCCATCAAAGCCATGGACTTGCGCCAGATCAAAGCCGGGGCCGACGACTTCGGCCTCATGGCCTACGACCCGGCCTTCATGAACACCGCCAGCACCAAGAGCAGTATCACTTATCTCGACGGCGACAAAGGCGTCTTGCGCTATCGCGGCTACCCCATCGAGCAGTTGGCCGAGAAGAGCACCTACCTCGAAACGGCCTACCTCATCTTCCACGGCGAACTGCCCAATGAGGCGCAACTCAAGGAGTGGACGTATCAGATCACTCACCACACCTTCCTGCACGAGAACCTCAAGCACCTGATGGAAACGTTCCGCTACGACGCCCACTCGATGGGCATGTTCATCAGCACCGTGGCCGCGCTCTCCACGTTCTACCCCGAGGCGAACCGGGTGCGCGACCCTGAAACACGGCTGGCGCAAGTCTATCGTCTGATCGGCAAAGTGCCGACAATTGCGGCGTTCTCGTACCGGCATAGCCGGGGCCTGCCCTATGTGTACCCGGACAACGACCTGTCGTACCCCGGCAACTTCCTGAGCATGTTGGACAAGATGACGCAGGCGAAATATCAGCCCGACCCGGTGAAGGAACGCGCGCTGGACGTGCTCTTCATCCTCCACGCCGATCACGAGCAGAACTGCGGCACTAACGCTATGCGCGCCATCGGCTCGTCGCTGGTGGATCCATACTCGGCAATGGCCGGCGCGGCGGCGGCGCTCTACGGCCCGCTCCACGGCGGCGCAAACGAAGAAGTGCTCAAGATGCTCACCGAGATCGGCCACGTCAAGAACATCCCGGCCTTTGTGGAAAAGGTGAAGAAAGGGGAAGGCCGCCTCATGGGTTTCGGCCACCGCGTGTACAAGAACTACGATCCGCGCGCCAAGATCATCAAGCGCACCGCCGACGAGGTGTTCAGCGTCACCGGCGTCAACCCCATGCTCGAAATTGCCCTGGAACTGGAGCGCATCGCCCTGCAAGACGAGTACTTCATCTCGCGCAAGCTGTATCCAAACGTGGACTTCTATTCGGGCATCATCTATCAGGCCCTGGGCTTCCCGGTGTCGTTCTTCCCGGTGCTGTTCGCCATTCCGCGCACCATTGGCTGGCTGACGCAGTGGGTGGAACTGCTGACTGACGCCGACCAGAAGATCGCCCGCCCGCGCCAGATTTACCTCGGCCACGACACGCGCGATTACGCGCTGATGGAACAACGCTCGTAGACAATCAAGAGACAAGCATCCTGAGCGGAACGAAGTGAAGTCGAAGGGTGCGGGCTACGTCGCGAGACCCGCACCCTTCGACTACGCGGCAGAACAACACTGCCGCTCCGTTCAGGGTGCTATTACTGCTATCGCTGTCAAAAATAACAAGTAACGTTTCGCGGCGAACTGCATCTAACCTGATGAATGACACCGACTCTGATCGCGCCCTGCTGGCCCGGATCCGGGCTGGCGACAAATTGGCCTGCGCCGAGTGCATCGAACTACACTCGCCCGGTTTGTACCGCGTGGCCCTGCGAATCCTGGGCGACGAAACCGAAGCCGAAGACGCCTTGCAGGAAACGTTCCTCAATGCCTTCAAGTCCATCAGCGCGTTCGATGGCCGCTCCGGGCTGAACACCTGGCTGTACCGCATCGTCTACAACGCGGCCCTGATGCGGATTCGGCGGCGGCAGCCCACCGTGTCGGTGGACGAGCCGGCGTTGGACGAAGAAGGCGGTGAACTGCCCAGGCAGTTGTTCGACTGGTGCTGTTTGCCGGAGCAGGATTTTGACAGCAGTGAGACTCGCGTCCAGCTTGAGCAGGCCATTGGCGAATTGCCGGAGAAGCTCAAGGCGGTGTTTGTTCTGCGCGAACTGGAAGGGCTTTCGACAGAGGCAACTGCCCAGGCCCTGGACGTGTCAGAGGAAGTGGTGAAGACCCGTTTGCACCGCGCCCGGCTGTGGCTGAGGGAGCGGCTCTCGGGCTACTTTGTCGAACTGGCGCACGCGCACACGCAGAGCGTGGAGAAATGACACATGCTTACCGAAACCTGCGAACGATTACTTGACGGACTCTCCAACTATCTCGACGGCGAACTGCCTGCCGAACTGCGCGCCGAAGTGGAGCGCCACCTTGCTACCTGCGAGAACTGCCAGGCGGTGGTGGACACGACTCGCAAGACGCTCTTGCTCTATCACGGCATGCCTCAACCCGGCCTGCCCCCCGAGGCCCGCGAGCGGCTCTACAAGTCGCTCGACCTCAGCGAGTATTTGCCGCCTGACAAATAGATTCCCTCATAGCAAGACAAAAGCACCCTGAGCGGAGGGCCGGCGCGAAGCGGTTCCGGCCCGCAGTCGAAGGGTGCGGGTCTTGCCAGATAGCCCGCACCCTTCGACTGCGCGGCGAAGTGCATCGCCGCTCCGCTCAGGGTGCTTTCTCTATTTCAAGGCAACAACGATGTCACCTTTTCAACCCTCCAGCATCCAACGAAGTAGAAGGGCAACTTAGCCCAAAACACTCAGCCAAAACGGAGGGCTTACATCATGCAAAACTTACTCAATGTCGCCAGTTGGGATCGGATCGTGAGAGTGGTGCTCGGCATCGCGCTGATGATCGTCGGCTTCACCGGGATCGTGCCCGGCGTGTGGGGCATCGTCGTGGGCGTCGTCGGCCTCATCCCGCTCATCACCGGCCTCGTCGGCTTCTGCCCGCTCTACTTCGTCTTCAAGTTCCGCTCACTGAAGAAGACGCTGACCAACGCAAAATGAAACAACTGTAGGGGCGAAGCATTCGCCGCCGACTCTCTGGAGAACTATGAGTCTCATCACGAATGCTTCGCCTGGTTACTACGCTGGCAATAAACGGGTGAACCGGGTGTAGACCTCGTCCCATCGGGCGGAGGGGTGTGGCTCGTAGGTGATCAATTCGGACGAGTTCCGCACGACTTCACGCGCTTCGGCCAGCGAAGCGAACTGGCCGAGGGCCATCGCCTGGGCGGCGACGTTGCCGAGGGCGGTGGCCTCCACCGGTCCGGCCACCACCCAGCGGCCCGTCGCGTCGGCGGTCAGTTGGCACAGCAAGCGGTTCTGCGAGCCACCCCCGACAATATGGATGATCTCCATCCGGCGGCCCAGCATGGCCTCGATGCAGTCAATCACCACGCGGTACTTGAGCGCGAGGCTTTCGAACACGCAGCGCAGAAGCGCGCCCTTGTCCTCCGGCGCCGGCTGGCCGGTCTTTGCACAGAAGTTTCGCAGACGAGTTGGCATGTCGCCCGGCCGCAAAAACTCCTCGTCGTCGGGGTCAACGAGTGCCGCGAAGGGCGCGGCTTTTTCGGCCAGCGCCACGAGTTCGGCGTAAGTGAATTCCTCGCCGGCCTGCGCCCAGACCCGGCGGCATTCCTGGACGACCCACAACCCCATCACGTTCTTCAACAAGCGCACTGTGCCGGATACGCCGCCCTCGTTGGTGAAGTTGTACTTCAGGCTTTGCGGCGTGATGATCGGCGCGCCGACTTCAACGCCGACGGTGGACCAGGTGCCGGAACTGATGTAAACGTAATCCCTGGCCTGCGCCGGAACGGCCGCCACCGCCGAGCCGGTGTCGTGGCACGCCGGGGCGATGATCGGCGCAGACTGCAACCCGACTTCCTCGGCCACCGAGGGCAGGATCGACCCTAGCACGGCGCCCGGTTGGGTGACGGGCAGGAAGATGCGTCCGGGCAGGCCCAGCTTCTCCATCAGAGGCCACGCCCAGTCGCCCGCGCCTTGATCGAAGAGTTGCGTCGTGGTGGCATCGGTGAACTCGCACGCCTTCTGCCCGGAGAGCCAGAAGTTGAACAGGTCGGGGATCATCAAAAAGGTCGTCGCCGCCTCCAGCGCCGGCGTCCCGGCCATCGAGAGCAACATATAGAGTGAGTTGATCGGCATGAATTGAATGCCGGTGCGCTCGAAGATTTCTTCTCTGGAGACGCGCTGGAAGGCTTGCTCCATCATGCCCTCGGTGCGGCGATCGCGGTAGTGGAAAGGATTGCCCACCAGTTCGTCGTCGCGCCCCAGCAGGGCGAAGTCAACGCCCCAGGTATCAATCCCGATCCCGCTCAGAGTATGCCCCGCCCGTTTGGCGCATAGTCCCAGCCCGTGCTTGATCTCGGCGAACAAACGCAGAGGGTCCCAGTGGAGACTGTCGAGGACACGCACCGGCACATTGGGGAAACGATAGATTTCCTCCAGCCTCAGCGTGCGGCCGTCGAGCGCGGCCAGCATCACGCGCCCGCTTTCCGCTCCCAGGTCTATCGCGGCGAGATTCAGAGATTGGCTCATGCTTCACCTCCCGTTCTACCATTTGCTGTACGACTCGCTGTGCTTGCGGAACTCCTTGCGCTCCTCGCCGAGCAGGTGAGTCTCCAGAATAATGTCGCAGGCTTCTTCCAGGCAGGAAATCCAGTGAAACGCCTCGTCCAGCGTCTGGCCGGTCGAGAAGCAACCGTGCCCGCGCAACATCAGGATTTTGTACTCGCGCAATGTGTCGGCCACGAGGTCGGCCATGTCCTGCGAGCCGGAGGCAAACTCGGCGGCCACGACGGGCACCTTGTGCAAGAGGTAGGAGCCTTCTACGTCAATCGGGATGATTTCGTCACGGCTGAGGCTGAGGGCAATCGCGGTACGCGGGTGGCAGTGGATGACGGCCAGGGCGGAGGTCTCTTGATAGATCGTGCGGTGGACGACGAGTTCGGTGCTGGCGCGGGTGATGCCGCTGTCTTTGGCGTTGAGTTTTGTCTCGATGAAGTCTTCGATTTTGAGGCGGCCCAACTGTGCCCCGCGCCGCTTGATGATCACCCGGCTCCCGGCGCGCACGCTCATGTTGCCGCCGTGTGAACTCGTCAGCCCGGCCACGTAAATGTCGCGCCCGATGTCGCGGAATTCTTCGTAGAGACGCTGATCAATCATTGGGAGGCCTCTTTGGCGGCGACGAGCGAATCGAGTTCCAGCATCTTTAGTTTGGCCGGCGTGGGTACACCGTTCGTGTCCCAACCCCGGAACTCATAGTATTCTTCCAGCATCGGCCCGAGGCGGACGGTGAAGCCGGCGCTCGGCCCGGCCGGAGATGGTTCGTTCAACAATCGCGCGGGCAGGGTGTCGTCGGCGCAAGTGAATCCCTCACGTAAATTATACAGGCGCTCGAGGTTCCACACGCGCTCGCCGATGCGCATCAAGTCATCAGCCTTGTAGGGATGCCCGGTGACAGCGGTGAGCAGGCGGGCGAAGTATTCCTCGGCCACGGCCAGGTTGGTGAACTTGCAGAGGACGAGGCTGTCAATCACCGCCGCCGAATGCTGATGGATGGCGACGATGCCGGCCTTGCCCTGGGTGGCGAAGCGGTCAATGAGACGCGGGAGCGCGAGCACCTCCGGGCCGAGCATGTTGCCGCGCATGTGGCAGCCGCCCCGGTTGGAGGTGGCGTACAGCAAGCCTTGCCCTTGCATCCCGCGCGGATCGTAGGCCGGGAGTTCGAGCCGCTTGGCGCTCATCGAAAGCTCGGGCGCGCCATGGGCGGCGGCGAAGCGGTAGCTGCCCTCGGCCAACTCGTCGCCGAGGCCGCGCCGGTAGGCAATGTCGCGCAGGGTATCATGCAGGAGATCGGCCCGGCCAAAGCGCAATGGGCTATCTATCAGGCCGCGTTCGGCCATCTCCATCGCACAGCCGATGGTCGAGCCGGCCGAGATCGTGTCGAGGCCCAGGTCGTTGCACAGATAGTTGGCTTCGGCGATGACATCGAGCCGGTCGATGCCGCACTGGGGGCCGAACGCCCAGGCAGTTTCATACTCCGGGCCTTCGCCCTCGGCCTTCTCGGTCCGGGTAACGCGGGTGCAGGCGATGGGGCACGCCCAACAGGCCTGATTGCGCACCAGCAGATGGTCTGTCAGCCACTCGCCGCTGACCTGCTCGGCCTCTTCGAACTGGCTGGCTTGGAAGTTGCGTGCCGGCAGAGCGCCGATGGCGTTGACGACGTTCATGACGGCGGCGGTGCCGAATTCGGGCAGGGCCTGCGAAGTGAGGGGGCTGGCCTTGATCAGTTTCCCGGTCTCGTACAGCATGAAGCGAAACAAGTCACGATCCTCGGACACGTTTTTCTCGCCGCCGGCGACCGTGATCGCCTTGAGGTTCTTACTGCCCATCACCGCGCCGGGCCCGCCGCGCGCCAACGAGCGTGTGCCGTCGTTCATGATGGCCGAGATGCGGCTGAGATTCTCGCCGGCCGGACCGATGCACAAGACGTTCCGGCGGTTGTTGTCCTGCCCCAGCGCGGCGGTGGTTTCGGAGACGGTCTTGCCCCACAAGTCGGAGGCGTCTTCAACCTTCACCCCGTCGGGAGTGATCTGAATCTGCGCGGGTTGGGAGGCTTTGCCGCGAACGATCAATACGTCGTAGCCGGTGCGCTTGAATTGCATGCCCCACCAGCCGCCGCTGTTGGCGTCCAGCACCGTGCCCGTCAACGGGCTTTTGGTGCTCACGGTGAAGCGATTGCTCGTCTGCGCGCCGCTGGCGGTGAGGGGGCCGGTGGCGAAGATGAGCGCGTTGTTCTCGGAGAGCGGCTCGACCTCCGGGCCGACCAAGTCCCACAACAGGCGCGCGCCCAGGCCGCGCCCGCCGAGGAACAGACGGGCCTTCTCCATGTCGAGGGGCCGTGTTTGAATGGCGTGATGGGTGAGATCAATGTCGAGGATTTTACCGGCCCAGCCGTGCATGATGATCTTGCTCCTGTTTTGCCTGGCGATTTTGTGGCAGTTTGCCCTGTTGACTCTACCCCGAATCTATTATAAAGTGATGTTGTCTACTTGTCTACACAAGTAGACATTGCGTTGGCCTGCGCCTTGTTTATTCGGACGGTCTTCCTCACAATGCCCGCGATCAATAAGCAGAGCCGCATTCCCTATTACTTCCAGTTGGCCGAAACCCTCCGCCAGCAGATCAAAGATGCGGCGGCGAGCGGCCAGGCCATGCCCCTGCCGTCGGAAAATGAGTTGGCCGAGAAGCACCAGATCAGCCGCGCGACAGTGCGCCACGCGCTGGACATACTGGAGCGCGAAGGGCTGATCTACAAGGCGAGGGGGAAAGGCACTTTCATCGCCAAAGCCCGCGCCAAGTACGAGTTGACCTGGCTGGTGCCGACGACTGAGGACATCCTCCGGCGCGGCTGGAAGCCCGGCACTCAAATCATAGCCACCCAACGCCTCAACCCGACGCCTTCGATCGCCACAGCACTGGAACTCGGCGACGGCGACGAAGTATTTGAAATCCACCGGCTGAGAACGGCCGATGGCGAGCCGATCTGCCTCCAATGGTCGTACCTGCCAGCCCGGCTTTGTCCCGATCTGCTAGAACAGGATTTGACTGCTTCGCTGACTCACTTGCTGGAAGAGCGCTACGGCATCCGCTTGTGGACGGCGCATTCCGTTTTGCGCGCGCGGTTGGTCCAACCCGCGGAGGCGAAGGTGTTGCAGGTTCCCCGGAACAGCCCGGTCATCTATATCGAGCAAAATACTTTCACGCCCGAAGGGCACGCGGTCGAATTCCTCAAGTCGGTCTGGCGCAGCGGCCGATACGATTTTGTCGTCAATCTAACGCGGTCTTTGATAGCATGAGGCTATTCCTTTGCCGTTGCGGCGGGGATATTTGGAGAGGAGCGAGCATCCATGGCAACTCAACTCAGGTTTTCCGCCAATATCAACACCTTCAACGCCTGCGCCGATCGCTACGTGCTAACGGGCTACGGCCAGCGCTATTCGACTGACGAGTTGATCCGGCGGGCCACGCAAGTCGAAGGATTGACCGGCGTCGAGGTGGTCGGGCTGTGGCACGTCAACGACGACAACGTCGCCGACATCCAACGGCAAGTGAAGGAAGCCGGGTTGGTGGTAACCTGCGTCACGCCCGACATCTGGGCGCAGGGCAAATGGGGAATGGGGTCGTTCGCCAGCAACGATCCGGAAATCCGCGCCGCCGCCATCGCCGAAGTGAAGAAGTCCATGCTGTGGGCCAAGCGGCTCAACTGTGAAGTGATTGATCTGTGGTTCGGCCAGGACGGATACGACTATCCGTTCCAGGCCGATTTTATTTCTGCCTGGGAGCGGATCATCGCCGGGACGCAGGAGTGCGCCGACTATCTGCCGGAGATCAAGATCGTCGTCGAGTACAAGCCCAAAGAGCCGCGCACGCATTGCTTCGTGGGCACGGTGGGCAGCACCCTGCTCCTGCTCAACGAAGTCGATCGCCCGAACGTCGGCGCGATGATCGACGTCGGTCACGCGCTGATGGCTTACGAGAACGCCGCCGAGTCGGCGGCTTTGCTGCAACGCTTCGGCAAGAAACTGTTTTATATGCACTTCAACGACAACTGGCGGCTTTGGGACGACGACCTGACAGTCGGCTCGATCCATGTCGTCGAATTGCTCGAACTCATGTACTGGCTCGACCGCCTGGATTATCAAGGCTGGTACGCGCTTGACATCTTCCCGTATCGGGAGGACGGCGTGCGCGCGGCGACCGAGAGCATCAAGTGGATCAAAGCCGCTCACGGCCTGCTGGACAAAATGGGACGGAACAAGATCGCGGCAGTCATCGCCAAGAGCGACGCCCTGGCGGCTTCGGCGATGATCCGCGAGGCGATGATGGGTTAATTCAAGAGGAGTCTCAAAATGAAACTGTACTACGAACCCCGCATGTTTGATTACATGCTGGAAAGCGTGGATCGCGATCGGATGGTGATCGCGACGTACTACGTGGAAGACGTCCGCAACGAGGACGAGTTCATTGACCATCTCCGGCAGGTCGAACGGCTGGCGTTGGAAGGCTCGACTTCGTCGTGGATGGACGTGGCCGAGGAGACCGACGAATTGCGCGAGCGGCTGACCAGCAAGGTACTCGGCTATTACGAAATCCCGGCCCCGAAGGGAACCAAGAAGGCCATCGTTCAACTGGGCTTTCCCGATGGCGCCTGGGACGTCAACCTCAACGTGCCGATGCTGTTGCTTTCCATTGCCGGCAACTTCTTCGCCTTCCCGACCAAGACCCGGCTGCTGGACGTGACGATCCCGTCGGCGGTCGCCAAACGATTCAAAGGGCCGAAGTACGGCATCGAGGGCATCCGCAAAATACTCGGGGTGGAGAAACGGCCGCTGTGCCTGCAGATCATCAAGCCCAAGATGGGGATGACGCCGCAACAGACGGCGGATCAAGTGTATCAAAGCGCGCTGGGCGGAGCCGATCTTTGCAAAGACGACGAGATGCTCGGCGAACTGGATGTGTGCCCGCTGGAGGCGCGGCTGGAGGCCGTGCTCAAGGCGTTGGCGAAGGCGGAAAAGGAAACCGGCCACAAGACGCTCTACATGGTCAGCATCACCGACGAGGTGGACAAGATCAACGAGAAGGCGCGCCTGGCCGTCAAGATGGGCGCGACCGGCCTGCTCCTGGCCTATTCCGCTGGCCTGTCTTCTCTGCGGGTGTTGGCCGAAGACGAGGCGGCCAAAGCGCCAATCCTCCTGCACGTCTCGCACATGCTCGGCCTCCTGCCGACGATCAACTTCCCCACACTGGCGAAGTTGTGCCGCCTGTGCGGGGCTGACATGATGTTGACGCCCTCCATCTGGTCGAGCATTCCGGTGGCCTCGCTGGAAGAGTCGTTGAGGGTCAGTCAGACTCTTCACGCGCCGTTTTATCATATTAAGCGGGCCTGGCCGATGCCGGCGGCCGGCATGTATCCCGGCCTGATGGCCGAACTGGTCAAGGAGAACGGGCCGGATATCATCGTGCCCGCAGGCGGGGGGATGCTCGGCCACCCGATGGGCTACAAAGCCGGCGCGATGGCCTGGCGGCAGGCGATTGACGCGGTGATGGCCGACATCCCGCTGGAGGACGCGGCGAAAGATCATCCTGAGCTCATGGCCGCGCTCCAAACGTGGGGCCTGCGCCAACGACCGGCGACGCCGTGGGGCTACTCCGGGCCGGAATATCATCCCAAATTTGCGGCGAAGAACGTATGACGCGATCAGTAATCAGTAATCAGTAAACAGTGATCAGTAATCACTGAACTGCACAGACAACATGACCTCTGTCACTCCACCGCCGAACCAACTCCTCCAGATGTATCGGGGCATGGTTCGGATCCGAAAATTCGAAGAGAAGGTCTACCTCCTGTTCCTCGAGGGCAAAGTCCTCGGGACGATTCATCAGTATCAGGGTCAGGAGGCGGTGGCGGTCGGCGTGTGCGGCGCCCTGCGCCGCGATGACTGCCTCACCAGCACCCACCGGCCTCACGGCCACTGCATCGCCAAGGGCGTGTCGCTGGACAGCATGATGGCCGAGTTGTTCGGCCGGGCCACCGGCTGTTGCAAGGCGAAGGGCGGCTCGATGCACATGGGCGATATTTCGGTCGGCGCAGTGCCGGCGATTGCGATTGTCGCCGGGGGCGTAACGCTCGCCGCCGGAATGGGATTGGCCTACAAATTTCAGCACAACGACCGCGTCGTCGCCTGCTTCTTCGGCGATGGCGCGGTCAACGAAGGCGCCTTCCACGAGGGTGTGAATTTGGCCGCGATCAAGCAACTGCCGGTCATCTTCGTCTGCGAGAACAATTTCTACGCGGCCTCGACTCCGATGCAGTTGACGACCCCGGTCGGCATTGCCGAACGGGCGGCGGCTTATGGCATTCCGGGCGTCGTCGTGGACGGCAACGACGTGGCGGCCGTGTATCAGGCAACCGTGACCGCAGTTGCGCGCGCGCGGCGGGGCGAGGGGCCAACGTTGATCGAGTGCCAGACCTATCGTACCGTCGGCCACTCGCGCGGCGACCCCGGCGCGTATCGGCCTAAGGAAGAAGTGGAACTCTGGAAGCAGAAAGATCCGATTGCACGACTTCGGCGTTCTCTGATCGCCGACGAAGCCGCCACCGAGAGCGAGATCGCAGTCATTGAGGCGGAAGCGGATCGAGAGATCGAAACAGCGGTTGCTTTCGCCGAGGCGAGTCCGCCGCCCCAACCGGAAGACGCGCTCTTGCACGTTTACGGCGAACAGGTGACGGCATGAAGCGGCTCTCCATCGCCGAGGCGCTGCGCGAAGCGATGCGCGAAGAGATGCAGCGCGACGAGCGGGTGTTTCTGCTCGGCGAGGACATCGGCATTCCGCAGGGTTTTGGCGGCGCGTTCACCGTCACCCTCGGCCTGTCGGACGAGTTCGGCCACGAGCGGGTGGTGGACACGCCCATCTCGGAGAAGGCCATCGTCGGCGCGGCGGTGGGCGCGGCAATGATGGGCATGCGCCCGATCGCCGATGTGCAATACTCCGACTTTCTGTTCTGCGCCGCCGACGAGATTGTCAATCAGGCGGCCAAGATGACGTACATGTCGGGTGGGACGGTCAAAGTGCCGATGGTTCTGCGCGCCCCGGTCGGCGCGACCAACCGCGGCGCGCAACATGCCCAAAGCCCGGAAGGTTTCTTCATGCACGTCCCGGGCTGGAAGGTCGCCGTGCCGGCCACTGCCTACGATGCCAAGGGACTTCTCAAGACGGCGGTGCGCGACGACAGCCCGGTGCTGATCTTCGAGCACAAGCGGTTGTACGGCAAAGGCGGGCGCAAGGAAGCCGGAGGTCTCGACCTGACCAGTGACATCCCGGACGAAGAATATTGCATTCCGTTCGGTCAGGCCGTCATTCGCCGCGAGGGATCTGACCTGACCGTCGTGGCGACTCTGCTCATGATGCACCGCTCGCTGGCCGCCGCCGATCTGCTGGCACAAGAGGGGATCAACGTCGAAGTGATCGATCCACGCACGCTGGTGCCGTTCGACGATGGCACCGTGCTGGCCTCCGTCGCCAAGACCGGAAAACTGCTGATCGTCGAGGAGGATAACCTGACCGGCGGCTGGGGCGCAGAGGTGGCGGCGCGCGTGGCCGACGCCGGTTTCGATCTGCTCGACGCGCCGATCAAACGGCTGGCCTCCTACGACGTGCCGATGCCGTTTGCGCCGGTGCTGGAGAACTTCGTCGTGCCAAGCGTGGAGCGAATTGTCGAGATGGCGCGGGCGATAGTGAAGGGGAAAGTGTGAATGGCGGTTGATGTTCTGATCCCCAACGCCGGGCAGACTTCGGGTGAAGCGACGATCCTCCGTTGGCTGAAGAAGCCCGGCGATTCTGTGAAGATAGGAGAAGCACTGCTCGAGGTCGAGACGGACAAGGCGACGATGGAGGTGGAAGCGACGGCGGCGGGCGTGTTGCAGGGCGTGCGTTATGAGACCGGAGCGGTTGTGCCAGTGTTGACGGCGGTCGCGGTGATCGTCGAAGCCGGGGAAAGACCTAAGCCCCCGGCCCGCCCTTCGGGCTTCCCCTTTAAGGAAGAGGGAGAGGCGCTTTCCCCTCCAGCGCCGATTCGTCACGCCCGGCGTGGAGGCGGCGCGCAACCGGACTCGGGTGACTTGTTGGCGATCATGCGCGCTCATCGCCCCGGGCGCGCCCTGGCTTCGCCGCTGGCCCGGGCGTTGGCGGCGGATACCGGACTCGCATTGACTGCCGTGACCGGCAGTGGCCCGCGCGGACGGATTATGAAACGCGACACGCAGAGCGAGGCGATCGGCGCGCGCCCGTCGCAACCGACGACCGAGCCGGGCAGTCGGTGGATTCCGTTCAGCGCCACGCGGCGCACAATTGCCGAACGGATGGCGGCCAGTTGGCGCGAGGCCCCGCAGGTGACGCTGACGACCGAGGCCGACGCCGAAGCGTTGGCGCGCCTGCGAGCGCAATTCCAGATCGATCTGCCGGATGCCGACGATCTCTCGTACACCGATCTGTTCGTCAAGATCGCGGCGGCGGCTCTGCGCGAACAGCCGCAACTCAACGCGCGGGTTGAAGACGGCGGTATTCGCCTGTTCGACGCGATCCACATTGGCCTGGCGGTGGACACCGAACGCGGGCTGGTCGTGCCAGTGATTCGCGAGGCAGATCGAAAGGGAGTGGCGCAAATCGCCCGTGAGCGGCGCGATCTGGCCGAGCGGGCGCGGGGCGGCAGGCTGCGGCCCGACGAGTTGAGCGGCGGGACGTTCACCCTGACCAACCTGGGCGCGTTTGAGATAGATGCCTTCACGCCGATCGTCAATCCGCCGGAGGGCGCGGTGCTGGGCGTGGGACGGATCGTGAAGAAACCGGTGGTGCGCGATGACGAACTGCGCCCGGGGATGACGGTCGTCTTGAGTTTGACGTTCGATCACCGGCTGGTTGACGGCGGCCCGGCGGCGCGTTTTCTCCAGCGGATTAAAACGTTGGTCGAGAAGCCGCATTTGTTGATCGCGTGATACCTGGACACGGATTTCACCGCTTCGCATGAACACGGATTGCACGGAGAGCATAAAGTGAGGGAATTTCCGAGCCTATGATTTCGCCGCCAACCATCCCTGCCTCCGACTACCGCGCCCGTTGGACTTCCGTCCAAAGCCTGATGTCCGGGCGCGGCCTCGACCTCCTCGTCGCCTATGCCGACGACCGGGCGGTGTTCGGACCGGCGCATGCGCGCTGGCTGGCGAACTTTCCAGCCCACTTCGAGCCGGTCTGTATCCTCATGCCGAAGCAGGGCGAGCCGGTGATGCTGTGCGGGCCGGAGAGCGTCGAATACGCCCTGCTGGCTGGACAGATTCGTGATGTGCGGGCGGCGAGCCTGTTCACTCACCCGGACGAGGATTATCCATACGCGAAGATCGAGCGCTTGTCGGAGATCGTCGCAGAGGCGGCCGGCGGTTTGAAGTCCGCACGGAGAGTCGGCCTCGCCGGGCGGGGTTTGATGGGCGCTGACCTGATGTCGGCGTTCAAAGAAACATTGCCTGAGGTCGAGTGGGTGGATGTCGAAAACAGCATGTGCGACTTGCGGGCGGTGAAATCCCCGGCTGAAATCGAGGTCGTGCGGTACGCCTACCAAATCGCCGAGACCGGGTTTCAGGCCGCGGTGAACGCTATCGCCGAGGGCGTGACCGAGCGCGAAGTGGCCGCCGAGGCCGAGGCAGCCATGCGGCGGGCCGGTGCGGAAGGCACTGGCATTGATACGATCGTCGCCTCTGGCCCTAATTCGAGGCCGATATTGGCCCGCTCCACCTTCCGGCGCATTCAGGCGGACGAACTTGTATTGCTCACGATCGCTCCCCGGTATGAGGGCTACCACGCGGCGATTGGCCGGCCAGTGTTCGTCGGCGATCCCGGGGATGAGATTGCGCGCGCGCGCGACGTGGCCTGCCGGGCGCAGGAGGCTTGTTTCCGCGCGATGCGCCCGGAGGTCGAAGGGCGAGAGATCGAAGCGGTTGGGAGAAACGTCGTGGAAGACGCCGGCCTCGGTAAATACTTCCTGTACTCCGGCGTTCACAGCGTCGGCGTCATCGAGTTCGAGCCGCCGATCTTCGGGCCGAGCAGTGCGGCGAAGATCAAGAAGGACATGATTATCTCGGTGGACATTCCGCTGTTCAACACACCCTGGGGCGGCCTGCGGATCGAAGACGGCTATCGGGTCACCGAGGCGGGGGCGGAACGGCTCAACCAGACGCCGCGCATAATTTGAAGGGGGTTTCTGACGGATTGAGAGGAGTGTTATGGAGGCTGCCACGATGAGCGAGTCCATCATAGACATCAGCCGCGACTTCTTCAATGAGGTCGTCAAGCCAATTCTGGAGCGCGAGTTCCCGGCCGAAACCGCTCAAACGGCCTTCGGCGTCTTCGGCTACGGCTCCGAAGTCCTGCGGCTGGACGACGCCTATTCCACCGACCACCACTGGGGCATTCGCATTAACGCGCTGATGCCGGAGGCGTTGTTCGCCGCCCGCAACGAAGCCATTCAGCAGACGGTCAGCGCTCACCTGCCGACCACCTGGCGCGGGCAGTCGCTGCGCGAGGGGCTTTCCGGCGGGCGAGGCCTGTCCTTGACCAGCCTGGAAGGCTATCTCACGCGTACCATCGGCCTCGACCATGCCCCGCAAACATACAAGGAGTGGCTGAGCGTTCCCGAAGATGACATCATGCACATCGTGGGCGGAGAGGTCTGGCACGATCCGTCGGGACTCTTCATGTCCATTCGACGGACATTCGAGGACTACTATCCTGAGCCAGTACGCCTGCGGCGGATTGCCCACTGGTGCCGCTATTTCTCCGGCATGGGCACTTACGCTCTCAAGCGCGCGATCCTGCGGGACAACGAGTTGTATGCAACCACGACGTTCGCAAAGGCGATCCGTTTGGGAATCCAGTCAGCCTTTCTGCTGGAGAAGCAGTACTTCCCCTACGACAAATGGTTGTTGGCCTACTTCGAGCGCCTGCCGCGCCTGGCCGAACCCCTGCGCCCGCTCGTCTACGAGGCTGTGCGTCTCTCCACCGGCTGGGAGCGCAAACTGGAACTGCTGGAGAAGATGGCCGATGTTCTCGACGCTACGATGGTTGAGGATGGGATCCTCAAGCCACATCCCAAGTTCAAAGGCTCGGCCTCTTCCGGCTATCGCCTGACCGAGCACGCCTACGCCGAGATTATCAAGGGCTTGCCAGACGAGATCAAGACGGTCGTGCCGGTGTGGGATCAGATTTACATGGAACGCTTCCACGCCGGCTACGTGAATTCGTTAGACATGGATACCTGGCACAGTTTGCTTAACCTGACGCCGGAAAGTGAGACGAGCGGATGAATTCCAAAGAACGGGTCTTGGCAACCCTCAATCATCAGCCGACCGACCGCACGCCGATTGATTGCTGGCTGTACCAGAAACAGTTTGTCGAAAAACTGGAAGCCGAATACGGCTCACGCGATAAGTTCTGGGATGAATTCAATATTGATATTGCCGTCAGCTTTGTGCCGTGGCCGAATCAGCTCGGGCGCAAAGTGGAGGTGACCGAATTGGCCGAGGTCAAGTTGCCCGATCCGCGCGATCCCTTCTGGCTGACTTACACCGGTTGGACAGAGGATTTCGCTGGCCTCAATATCCAAGAGGCCGTTGCCCGGTATGGCAACCGCCGGGCGGTGATTGCCCACATCTGGGGCATCGTGGAAGGCACGAGCTCATTCCTCGGCATTGAGAATTGCTGGCGCAACCTCGCCGAGCATCCCGATCTCATGGCAGCCTGGTTCGACCGCTACGCCACCTGGCTGTGCGGACTGGTGGATAGCTTGATTAACGCGGGCGTGGAGGCCATCACGCTCTCCGATGACTGGGGCAGCAACAAGACGATGCTCTTCTCGCCACGCATGTGGCGGCGCATGATCAAACCGTATGCGGCGCGGGTCGTGCAACACGCGCGCTCACGCGGTCTGCCCGTCAACCTGCACAGCGATGGTTACATCTGGGACATCATTGATGACCTGTTCGAGATGGGCTATACCTCGCATCATCCAGTGCAGGAGAGCGCGGGCATGGACCCGGCGCGCATCAAGGAGAAGTATCGCGGCAAATTGGTGATCTACGGCTCACTGGATGTCATTGACGGTCTGCTCAAATACGACGGCCAGGCCCTTGAGGATTACATCACCCGGCGGTTCGAGATTTACGCGCCGGGCGGCGGCTTCATCTTCAACACCGGCCATTTCGTCCAACCCGACATTCCGCCCCGGCGGCTGATCCGCGCTTATGCGACGGTGAATGAATTGGCCCGGAAGTATGGTTCATAGCGAGTCTTCCTTTCCAGAAGAGGCCGTCTGGATCGGCTCGGATCATCCTTTCGATTTGCACGAAGCCTATCTCTGCTTCCGCCGGGCATGGTGGATAGAGCGGCAACCGGAACGGGCTGAATTGTTCATCACCGCCGACAGCCGCTACAAACTGTGGGTCAACGGCCAGTTCGTCGCTCGCGGCCCGGCGCGCAGTTGGCCGCACGCTCAATGTCTGGATCGACTCGACCTTGCGCCTTATTTGCAGTCAGGCAACAATGTTCTCGCGGCGCAAGTCTACCAGCCGGGTTACTCTCACTTTGCTTACGTGTATCGTGGCGCGGCGGGGCTACTGGTCTGGCTAGTCTGCGATGATGAAACCATGCTGATAACCGGCCGGGATTGGCGAACACGCCGCGATCCGTCCTTTGCCGCCGTCGTTCCGCAGATTTCGATTTACAGCAGTGGGATGGAGGAGCGCGATTTGTCGCTGGACGATGACTGGCAGAGCTCGAATTACGACGATTCACGCTGGGCGAACGCGCGGGTCGTCGCGCCGCTCGGCGGGTATCCGTGGATGGGCTTGCAACTGCGCCCATTGCCCTTGCTCGTCGAGCGCGAGATTCCGATGACCTTGATTGAAACGCGCCGGGGGCCTCTCGGGGGCCTCTCGGGCGCCTCTCGCGGGCCTTCGCCTGATGCGGATGCTCATGAGGCTCTGCGGCAAGGTTGGACGGTCGCCAATCCCACACCCGTTAGTAGTGACCGCTTGCGCGTCAGCCGCCCGGCGGCTGACGCCACTACTACGGACTGGTTCGGAATAGAACTGTTGAACGAGGAAGCCGCTTACTATTTATTCGATCTCGGAAGGGATTACATCTGCCAGGGTTGGATCGAGATCGAGAGCGCCGGTGGAGAAGAATGGGTCTCGGTGAGTTATGCCGAGAAAATTCGCGACGGCCAGTTGATCCTGTCCGATCCGGGAACCTATTGTCGGGTGCGGATGACCGACCGATTTCGACTCCGCACTGGCAATCAAGTGGCCGGGACCTTTGCCCTGCGCGGCGGGCGTTATCTGTTGTTTCAGATCATCGGCCCGGCGGGACCCAATTTGCGTCTGCGGTTTCAGGCGCGTATCGCCGAGTACCCGCTGGAGATTTCGCGCCCATTGGAGACGCCTGACCCGGTGCTGGCGAGGATCATCCGGCTCTGCGAAGACACGTTTCGGGCTTGCTTGCTCGACGGCTTCATTGACAGCACCTGGCGCGAGAGTTCGCAATGGACGGGCGATGCCCTGCCACAGGCGCTCATCATGGCTTCGATGTCAGGTGACACCCGCCCGCTGAGGCGCGTGATTGAAATGGCGGCACAGGGCGCGTATCCGGATGGCGTATTGCCCAGCGTCCTGCCCGGTGAAGTTCACGCCTACACGGTGGTGGATTACAACTTCATCTGGGTTGAACTGTTGAGCCTTTACCGGAAACTGAGCGGCGACCAGGAATTCGTGACGGCCATGTGGCCAACGCTGGTCAAAATGCTCGACCGTTTTCATCAAGACCTCAATCCCGACGGCTTGATCATCAGCCAGCCGGGGCGCCGTCTCTTCCTGGATTGGGCGCCGCTCTCGCGGAACGAGCCCAACGCCGTTTACAACCTGCACTATCTGCTGGCTTTGCGCGCCGCCGCTTCGATGGCGACGGCCCGGCGTGCAACCGATGAGGCGGATCGTTGGAACGCGCGGGCCAGCGCCTTGCGAGATGCTGTCCGGTCGGCCTTCTGGCGTGATGGCGTTTGGTGCGACGACGCGGAACGGACGACCTTTTCTCAATTGGCCGCCGCGCTGGCGCTTTTGGCCGGGGCCGCCGAACCGGATGAGCAGGCCGGACGGCTCGATGCAATTGCCGCCCGATCACTCGACCCGGACGACGAGCCCCCTTCGACTGCGCTCAGGGCAGGTGCGTCGCGGCAGATGGTGCTGGCGAGTCCATTTATGCACCACTACATTTTTGAAGCGCTCCGGCAGGGCGGAAGGTTAGACGAGGTAATCGAGATCATCCGGCGGCGCTGGGGGCGATGGGCCGGGGCCGGTTGTCCGACGACGTGGGAGAATTGGAACGTGGACTTTCCCGACGGTTCGCAGTGCCACGCGTTTTCGGCTCATCCCCGCTATCACTTAGCGGAGATCGCCCGCGAACGAGGCGGACTATGAGCGGTCAGGTTGTGTATTGCCAAATCAACAAGGATTACGCTTACTGGACGGAGAAAAGGCGAGTGGGTCAACAGAAAGGAGGCCATGTCGCCGGCCTGTTGACTCATCGGGAAGATCGGGAGGTCAGGCTGAACATTCTGATGGATACCGGCCTGGGAACGCTGGAAGGCCTGGCCGATTTCTGCGAGGACTCTTTCTGGGACGAGCCGTTGGTTGTGTTCATCACTCATGGCCACATTGACCATCACGCCGAGTTGATGATCCTCTCGGAAATCTACTGCAAGCGCCGGGGCAAACATCTTCACGACGTTCGACCGCCCCTATCGGTATTCGGCGCCGCCGAGACGCACGAGCATTTGTATCGTGTTCATCAATATGGATTCACGGGAGGCGGGACACTCCAGCAGAAAACGATAGTCGCCGGATCGCCAGTGATAGCGGGCATTTTCCAAGTGACCCCTCTGGCGGTTGACCATTTTGAGGGCGCGGTCATTTACGTCGTCGAATTCGGGGCCGGGCCAAGACACAAGGTCATCATCGGTTGGGATTTGAAAACGCCCCCGCTGGACGACGGCCAGATCGAGCGATTGCGGCGGCCTTCGCTGGCCCTGATCGAGTCCACCACCTGGACACCCATGACTCAAGACACCGGACACGCCAGCATCGAGCAACTCGTCAGCGCGGGATTTCTGGATCGTTTGGAATTGCGATTCGATCCGGGGCAAGAGGTGTACGGCGCTTATCTGGTTCATTACAGCGGCTGGGAAGATCCGTGGGGAATGCTGGCCGACGCTCAACTCAAGGCCCGGTTCGACCGCGCTTTCCCGAGGCTCTCCGAAGTTGTCCGGGTGGCCGAGCGAGGCCAACGCTGGAGTTTTGCTGTGTGAGGAGGATACAGCCATGAAGCGCATCGGATTTCTGCTGAAAGTCAAACAAGACAAGATCGCCGAGTACCAGGAGCATCATAAGAAGGTGTGGCCCGAAATGCTCGACGCTCTCCGGCGCACGGGCTGGCACAACTACTCGTTGTTCCTGCGCGACGACGGCCTGCTGTTCGGCTACTTCGAGGCCGACGAAAGTTTCCAGGCTTCGTTGGACGGCATGGCCCGCGAGGAGATCAACCGGCGCTGGCAGGATTTTATGGCCCCGTACTTTGAAGGGGTCGGCCTGCACGCCGACAAGATGATGGTGGAGTTAGAGGAAGTTTTCCATCTTGACTGACGAGGGCGCGTCGTGTTTTGGCCCCCTGGGTGAAAGTGAATTATGGATCATCATCCCTCCGACCGACAGATTCAAGCAACCTATGACCTGGCAAAGGAACGTTACGTCCAAATGGGCGTAGATACCGACCGCGCGATGGCGACGCTGGGCCAAATCGCCCTCAGCCTGCACTGCTGGCAGGGCGACGATGTCGGCGGCTTCGAGACGTCCGGCGGCGAGTTGACCGGCGGGATCGCCGCCACCGGCAATTACCCCGGCAAGGCGCGTAACGCCGACGAACTGCGCCGCGACCTGGATATGGCCTACAGCCTGATCCCCGGCACGCACCGCCTGAACCTGCATGCGATATACGCTGAAACCGGCGGCCGGAAAGTGGAGCGCACCGAACTCCGCCCCGAGCATTTCGCCCGATGGGTGGATTGGGCCAGGGCGAAGCAGCATGGCCTGGACTTCAATCCCACCTGCTTCTCCCACCCGCTCTCGGCCAGCGGCTTCACGCTTGCCAGTTACGACCCCGTCATCCGCCGGTTCTGGATTGACCACTGCATCGCCTGCCGCAAGATCGGCGAGCACTTCGGCCAGCAACTCGGCACGCCCTGCGTGACCAACATCTGGATCCCGGACGGGCTCAAAGACACGCCGGCCGACCGCAGGACCCCGCGCGAATTGCTCAAAGACTCGCTCGACAAGATTCTGGCCGAGAAGATTGACCCGCGCCGCAACCGCGACGCCGTCGAGGGCAAGTTGTTCGGCCTCGGCTCGGAGGCCTACGTCGTCGGCTCGCACGAATTCTATTTGGGCTACGCGATCACCCGCCGCCTGCTGGTGTGTCTCGACGCCGGGCACTTCCACCCAACAGAGGGGATCGCCGACAAAATCTCGTCCGTCCTGACTTACCTGGATGAGATTCTGTTGCACGTGAGTCGCGGCGTGCGCTGGGACAGCGATCATGTGGTCGTGATGTCGGACGACGTGGCGGCCATCGCCCAGGAGATCGTCCGCGGCGGATTCCTCGACCGGGTACACATCGGGCTGGACTACTTCGACGCCAGCATCAACCGCGTGGCCGCCTGGGTGATCGGCGCACGCAGTACCTTGAGGGCCTTGCTGTTGGCATTGCTAGAACCGACTGACCGGCTTCGGGAACTGGAGATTTCCGGCGATTACACCGCCCGGCTGGCGCTACTCGAGGATCTGAAGAATATGCCCTCCGGCGCGGTTTGGGACTTTCACTGCTTGCGGCAGGGCATGCCGGTCGGGATGCAAGTCATGGACAAGATCAAAGCCTACGAGGAACAAGAACTGGCCCGGCGCGTTTGATGGCGCTGATTTCTGGAGAACCCATGCCCAAGAATCTTTGGAACGACTCTGAAGCCTCTAAACTCACCGGCCTCGACCTCCTCGTCTACCGCTCGAACTTGCTCGGCGCTGACCGGAGCGTGTGCAACATCTACGGCGGCAACACCGGATCGAAGACCGTCGAGAAGGACTTTCGCGGCCGCGAGGTGAAAACGCTATGGGTCAAAGGCTCCGGCTCCGACCTGGCGACGATGCGGCGCAAGGACTTCGCCGGCCTGCGGCTGGATGACGTTCTGCCGCTGTTCGAGCGCGAGGCCATGACCGACGAGGAGATGACGGCCTACTTGTCCCAATGCCTGATCAGCCTGAACCTGCCGCGCCAGTCTATCGAAACGCTCCTGCATGCCTTCATCCCGGCGGCCCACACCGACCACACCCACCCGGACGCCGTCATCAGCCTGGCCTGCTCGGCCGATGGCGAGAGCTGGGCGCGTAAACTGTACGGCAAGCGCATGGCCTGGGTTCCGTACATCCGACCTGGCTTCACGTTGAGCAAATGGATCGGGCAGGCCGTGCGTGAGAGTCCGAAGATCGAATGCGTCATCATGGGCAAGCACGGCCTGGTGACGTGGGACGACGACCCCCGCGCCTGCTACGACAAAACCATCCGCATCATCCAGCAGGCCGAGGACTTCATCGCCGGGCAACCCGGAGCGCGCACCGTGTTTGCGGTGACTCGCGCCCCGATCCTGACGCCGGATCGCCGCCGTGAGATCGTTGCTCAAATCCTCCCCGCCGCGCGCGGCGCGGCGAGTGTTGCCGGGCGCATGGTCGCCCGTTACGACGACAGCCCCGACGTGCTCGATTTCGTCGGCGCGGACGCGCCAGCGGCGAGGGCGGTGGCGACCGTAGGCGCGGCCTGCCCCGATCATCTCGTGCATACCAAGCGCACGCCGCTCTTTGTGGATTGGGACGGCGCCGATCTTCAATCTCTCACCGCCAGTCTCCAGTCCGGTGTGGCCCAATACATCGCCGATTACCGGAAGTATTTCGACGAGCACAAAGGCCCTGATGATAAAATAGGCAACCCCGCGCCGCGTGTCGTGTTGATCCCCGGCCTCGGCATGATCACCACCGGCAAGGACGCGGCGTTGGCCCAAGTATCCGCCGATCTGTATCACCGCGCCATCGCCGTCATGCGCGGCGCGACGGCGCTCGACCGTTTTGTGTCGTTGACCGAAGCCGAATCGTTCGCCGTCGAGTATTGGCCGCTCGAACTTTACAAACTCACCCTGCGCCCGCCGGACCGTGAATTGGCCGGGCGGATTGCCTTCATCACCGGCGGGGCATCGGGCATCGGGCGGGCGACGGCATTTCGCTTGGCGGCGGAGGGCGCGCACGTCGTCATCGCCGACCTCAACGTCTCCGGCGCGGAAACCGTGGCCGCTGAACTTGTCAAGAAGCACGGAGCGAAGCGCGGGCTGGCCGTCGCCTGCGATGTGACGAATGAAGAGCAGGTGACCGCGGCCTTCCGGCAGACTGTCTTGACCTACGGCGGAGTGGATATTGTGGTGAGCAACGCCGGCCTCGCCGCCTCCGCGCCCGTCACCGAAACCAGCCGGGCCGAGTGGGACCGAATCTACGACGTGCTGGCGACGGGCTATTTCCTCGTCTCGCGCGAAGCGTTCAAGACATGGCAGGCGCAAGGGATAGGCGGCAGTCTGATTTTTGTCGCCAGCAAGAACGGGTTGATCGGCAGCAAGAACGCGGCGGCCTACAACTCGGCCAAGGCGGCGGAGATTCACCTGGCCCGCTCGCTGGCCGAAGAAGGCGGGCCGTCAGGCGTGCGGGTGAATGTGGTCAACCCGGATGCCGTCGTGCAGGACTCCGGCATTTGGGACGCGGGCTGGCGCGAGGCGCGGGCCAAAGGCATGGGCGTGCCGCCCGACCAACTGGAAGAAGTCTACCGCCAGCGCACCACGCTCAAAACTAACGTCTACGCCGAGGACGTGGCCGAAGCGATTCTGTTCTTCGCCTCCGAGCGTTCGGCCAAGACCACGGGCGGCATTCTCAACGTGGACGGGGGACTCGTGGCGGCCTACGTGCGATAGAGTGAAGCATGATGACAAACTCAAACAAACCTGTTCTGGAAATCCGAAATATCGCCAAGCGCTTCGACACAACGCAGGCGCTTGACGATGTTTCGCTCGACATGTTCTCCGGCGAGATTCACGCCCTGCTCGGCGAGAACGGGGCCGGCAAGTCAACCCTGATCAAGATCATGACCGGCGTCCACCAGCCCGATCAAGGCGAGATCGCGCTCGATGGACGGCCGATCAGGATCGGCAATGCGGTGGAGGCCCAGGCTCACGGCATCGCCGCGATTTACCAGGAGCCGATGATTTTTCCCGATCTGAGCGTAGCCGAGAACATCTTCATCAGCCACCGGGATCAGGGCGCGATCTTGCGCTGGGGCAAGATGTTCCGCGACGCCGAAGCAATCCTGGCCAAGCTAGATGTCCATCTCGACGTGCGCCAGCCGGCGCGCGGCCTGACGCTGGCCGCTCAACAGGCCGTCGAAATCGCCAAGGCCATCTCGCTCAAAGTGCGCGTCCTGATCATGGACGAGCCGACCGCTTCGCTTTCGGCGCACGAAGTGACCCAGTTGTTCAAACTGGCGGCCGCGTTGCGCGAACAGGGTGTCGCCATCCTGTTCATCAGCCACCGCATGGAGGAAGTGTTCGAGATCGCCGACCGGGTCACCGTTCTGCGCGACGGGAAAAAGATTTCCTCCACACCGCGCGCCGGGGTGACTGCCGAAGGAGCGATCCGCGATATGGTGGGCCGCAAAGTCGAAGAATTCTTTGCCAAGAGCCAGGCCCGGCGCGGCGACTTGTTGCTGTCGGCGCGCGGCCTCGGCAAAGAGGACGTTTTCTCGGACATTAGTTTCGACGTGTATCGCGGCGAGGTGTTGGGCTTTGCCGGGCTGGTCGGCTCGCGGCGCACCGACGTGGGGCTGGCGCTGTTCGGCGTCGAGCCGGCCGGTGCGGGCGAGATCACTTTCAACGGCCAGCCGGTGAAGTTGCACTCCTCCGATCAGGCGCTTCAAATCGGCATCGCTTATGCCACCGAAGATCGCCGCGCATTGGGGCTGACGATGCCCATGTCCATCGCCGCCAACGTCTCCCTGCCGATGTTGCGCGAATATCTGTCGCCGTTAGGTTTGATCAAACGAGCGGCAGAAGAGTCCGCCGCCGAGAGTTTCCGTGAGCGGCTCGCGATTCGCGCGCCGTCGGTGCGGGTCGAGGTCGCCCGGCTCTCCGGCGGCAATCAGCAGAAGGTGATGTTGAGCAAGTGGCTCAACGCCCGCCCGCACCTGCTGGTGTTGGACGAGCCCACGCGCGGTATTGACGTGAGCGCGAAAGCCGAAGTGCACCACATGATCAACGATCTGGCGGCGCAGGGCCTGGGGATTATCCTCATTTCATCCGATCTGCCGGAGATTCTGGCGATGAGCGACCGCATTCTGGTGATGCGTGAAGGCCGGCAAATGGGCATCTTCACCCGCGCCGAGGCCACCCAGGAGAAGATATTGAGCGCCGCGATGGGGCAGAACAGTGAAGCAGGAGGGAGTCAATGATGGAGACGATCAAGCGCTATTTGCGCCCCGAGCAAATCCGCGAGTTGAGCCTGGTTTTCCTGATCATCGTCACGCTCATCTTCTTCGGCACGCAGATCGAGGGCTACTTCAGCGGGCGCACCTTCAACCGCATCACCACCACCGTGGCGATTATCGCGGTCGTCGCCGTCGGAGAGACGTTGGTGATTCTCACGCGCAATTACGACCTGTCGGTCGGCTCGATAGTAGGCTTCACGGCCTATTTCGTCGGCACGCAACTCGCCAACAACAACGAGATTGCGCCGCTCGCCGCTGTCCTGCTGGCCGTTGGCGTGGGCGCGATCATGGGCCTGATCAACGGCGTGTTGGTGTCGTATGGCCGGGTGCCCTCGATCATCGTCACCCTTGGCACGCTGGCGATTTATCGCGCGCTGTTGGTGAATTATTCCGGCGCGAAAACCGTCACGACCGATTCTCTGCCGCAGTGGTTGTTGGATCTTCCCAGCGCGAACCTGTTCAAGATCGGCGGTCTGGACTTTCGTCTCATGGTCGGAGTGGCGTTGGCGCTGGTCGTGATTTTTCAGCTGGTCATCACCTACCTGCCCTTTGGCCGCCGGCTGTATGCCATTGGATCGAATCCCGAGGCCGCCCGCACGGCCGGTTTCCCGACCCAGCGAATTGTGATGACGGCTTACGTGTTGTGCGGCATGCTCTCGGGCCTGGCCGGTTTCATGTTTCTGGCCCGCTTTGGCAATATCACCGTCGTCGCCGCGCAAGGCATGGAATTGTCGGCGATTGCCGCCGTAGTGGTCGGCGGGGTGAACGTCTTCGGCGGATCCGGCACGATGATCGGCGCGTTGTTGGGCGCGCTCATGATCAACACCCTGGAGCAAAGCCTGATCCGCTGGCTGCAAATCAGCGAGTTCTGGCGCGATGCCCTGCTCGGCTTGTTGATCCTGCTGGCCGTCGCCACCGACGCCGTAATCATCAATCGCCTGCGCAATCTCTGGGCGCGGAGCGGACTGCAAGCCCGGCCGGCGACCGAGACGCCGGGCGTGCAAGTCCTGGAGGAGGCCGGCCATGATGCGTAACACGTTCGCTTCGCTCAGCGCAGGCCTGGAGCGGCTCAAGAGTTGGGAAGGTTTGTTGCTCGCCATTTTGGTCGTCGTCGTCGTCAACAACGCCGTCCAGTCGCCGGTCTACCTGAGCGTCGAGAATCAGGTCAACCTCTTTCAACTGTTCGTCGAACGGATCATCGTCGCCCTGGCGATGACCTTCATCATCGTCAACGGTGAAATTGACCTGTCGGTGGCGTCGGTGATGGGGCTGGCCTCCTGCCTGCTGGCCTTTCTCCACGAACAAGGCCTGCCGTTGCCGGCGGCCATCGTCGCCACGCTGGCCGTCGGCGTGATCGTCGGCGCGCTCAACGGTTTCTGGATCTCGGTCGTGGGCCTGCCGTCGCTGGCGGTCACGCTGGCCGGGTTGATCGGCTACCGGGGCGTGGCCCGCATCCTGATTGAAGACCGCTCCATCGGGAACTTCCCGGAGTGGTTCGACCGCCTGGGGCAACAGCCGCTCCTCGGCCCGTTCCCGCTCGCCTCGCTCATCTTCCTTGTCTTGCTGGTCATAGCCATCGTCGTATTGCAATACTCCGCCTTTGGCCGCTACGTCTACGTGATCGGCAACAACCGCGAAGTCGCCCGCTATTCGGGGGTGCGAGTGCGGCGGGTAAAGATGATCCTGTTCGTCGCTTCGAGCACGATTGCAACGTTGGCCGGCCTGCTGCTCGCCGCCCGGTTGGGCGCAGTGCGAGGCAGCACGGCCGAGGGCTTTGAACTCGACATCATCACCATGGTGCTGTTGGGCGGGGTCAGTATTTTCGGCGGCAGTGGAACGCTCGTCGGCGTCGGGTTGTCCATCCTGCTTATCCTGAATCTGCGCAACGGCATGTCGCTCGTCAACATCACCAGCAACACCCAGACCGGCGTCATCGGCCTCCTGCTGATTCTGTCGGTGTTGCTCCCCAATTGGGGGCAGGACGCGCGAAGCCGGTGGAATCGCCGCCGTCGAGCCGGCCCGGCGCAAACAACGGGAGAAGGAACCGCGCATGGCAGTTAGATTCTTCGCGCGCGCCAATCAAACGAATAGAAAGGGGGTGAAGCCTCGCCAGCAATAAGAATACACACGCGCCCAATTGAATCGTGATCGTTGACAACCGTTTCCTACACTACTACAGGAGGAGTATCAAAATGATCAAGAATCTGAGAGCAGTCATCAGCCTGCTTACCATCGCCATGGTGCTGCTTACGGCTTGCGGCGCGGCGACAACCGAAGCGCCGGCCCCGACCTCGGCGCCCGTCCCGACTTCGAAGCCCGTCGCGACCACGCCGCCCCAGCCCAGCGGACCCGTCAAGGCCACACCGGGCCAGGCCGTGAGCATTGTGCTGCTGCCGAAGTTCCTGGGCATCCTGCCCTTCGATCAGGCGCACGACGGCGCGGAGGAAGCTGCGGCGGAACTCCAGAACCCCGAAGCACTGCAATTCCTCGGCCCGACGCCGGAGAATAGTGTGGCCGGACAGATCGAGATCGTCACCACTGCGACCACGCAGGGCGTGGACGCGATCATGATCTCCAACAACGCCGGCGACCAGATCGCCCCGGCGGCCCAGGCGGCGGTGGATGCCGGGATCAAGGTCGTCACCTGGGACTCGCCCATCCCCTCCGCCGAAGGCGAGCAGGTGTTCATCGCCCAGGTGGACTTCGACGAGACCGGCACGGTCATGGCCGACATGGCCCTGAGCATCCTCGGCGATGCTGGCGGCCAGTTCGCGGTGCTGTCGGCTTCGCCTGACGCGGCCAACCAGAACGCCTGGATCGCGGCGATGGAGGAAGCGCTGAAAGACCCGAAGTACGCCAAGCTGGAGTTGCTGGACATCGTGTACGGCAACGACCAGTCGGAAGACTCCTACAACCAAGCGCTGGCGCTGGTGGATAAGTACCCCGACATGGGGTTGATCATGGCTCCCACCACCGTCGGCATCGCGGCCGCGGCCAAGGCCATGCAAGATGAGGGGCTGTGCGACACGGTGAAGGTCAGCGGGTTGGGCCTGCCGAGCGAGATGGTGTCGTACACCCTCAACGGCTG
>Ga0247727_10002153_pt1 | contig 45433 bp, 44 predicted proteins | sample WisWelCaveWW1625_FD_202498 | JGI IMG/M metagenome (GOLD analysis project Ga0247727, IMG submission 202498) | Biofilm microbial communities from Wishing Well Cave, Virginia, United States - WW16-25 | ecosystem: Environmental > Aquatic > Deep subsurface > Groundwater > Cave microbial mat | place...
GTCCATGCTTTCTCCTTTTGAGAGAAAGTATGGATGAAAACGGCACGATGTCGTGAGTACAATTGGATGCTAGAGTCTGCACGATGTCGCGAGTACAAATCACTGCACGATGTCGTGATTATTGAGAGGTAGGTCTTAGAATGACAATAAACGAGAACGACGCGCAAGGCGCGTCGTTTTTTGTTACAATCAATTATCCCACAACGGAGTAACCACAATGCCCAAACCAAAACCCATTCACCCCCTCGCGCCGCTCACCGCCGACGAATTCGCGCTCGGCGTACAACTTGTGCGCGCTGATCCGCTTTTTCGTGACACGATGCGTTTTTATCACGCGCAATTGCTCGAACCCGATAAAGCAATGATGGAAAAATTCGCGCAGGGCAAACGCATCCCGCGTCACGCGTTTTTTGTTTTGCATGACAAAGCAGGAACGATTGAGATGATTGTTTCGCTCACGAAAAAGCGCGTAGAGTGGCTGCAAACTCAACCTAACGCGCAGCCCGCGATTACCGAAGCGGAATATGACAGCGTAGCGGAGATTGTCAAAAAAAATGCGCGCTGGCGGCGCGCGGTGAAACGACGCGGTCTCACGGACAAGGAAATAAAATTGGTGCAGGTGGATGGAATTACGTGCGGCAATTTTGGCGTGGCAGCGGATCGCGGCAAACGGCTGCTCTGCGGCGTGGCGTACTATCGCGCGTCGGAGGACGATAACGGTTACGCGCATCCCATTGAAGGACTCGTCGCGTATGTGGACTTGGACGCGCAAAAAATTCATCGGCTGGTGGATTCGGAAAATGTAATCCCAATTCCCAAAGAGGATGGGAATTTTGATGCGCGCGGGGTTTCGGAATATCGCGCCGATTTGAAATCGCTTGACATTTCACAACCCGACGGCGCGAGTTTTCGCGTGAACGAAAATTGGATTGAATGGCAGAAATGGTCGTTTCGTATTTCGTTCAACGCGCGCGAAGGATTGGCGCTGCATCAAATCGCGTACAACGACGCGGGGCGCGCGCGTCCGATTTTATTTCGCGCCTCCATTTCCGAAATGGTTGTGCCGTATGGCGATCCGCGTCCCGGACATTTTTGGATGAGCGTGTTTGACGAAGGCGAGTACGGACTCGGCGCGCTCGCCAATTCGCTCGAACTCGGCTGCGATTGTCTTGGCGCGATTCATTATTTCGATGCGACGCTGCTGAATGAATTTGGCGAACCGTTTACGATCAAGAACGCGATCTGTTTGCACGAAGAAGATTACGGCATTTTGTGGAAACATCACGATCAACATTCCGATGTGGCGGAAACGCGCCGCTCACGCCGCCTCGTCGTTTCGATGTTTCCAACGATCGGCAATTACGATTACGGATTCTTTTGGTATTTTTATCAGGACGGCACAATTCAATTTGAATCCAAGTTGACGGGCGTGATTCAAACGTCGGGCGTGGGTGCCGACGAAAATTATCCGTATGGGATTCGCGTCGCGCCGAATCTCGGCGGACCGATTCATCAACATTTATTCAACGCGCGTTTGCATTTCGATTTGGATGGCGGCGGAAATTCTGTCGCTGAATATGAAACTGCAACATTGGCGCGGGATGAAAATAATTCGCATGGCACGGCGTTCGTCACACGCGGAAAAATTTTTTCGCGCGAACAAGACGCGGCGCGTGTAGCTGATCCATTACGTGGGCGTTTCTGGAACGTGATCAATCCGAACGTGAAAAATAAAATGGGCGAATCCGTCGCGTACAAAATTGTCACGATGGCATCGCCCACTTTGCTCTCCCATCCCGAATCGTCCGTAGCTCACCGCGCGGGGTTCGCACAAAAACATATTTGGGTCACACAATACGATGCGCGCGAACTTTATGCGGCAGGCGATTATCCAAATCAAAACGCGGGCGGCGATGACTTGCCGAAATACATTCAAAAAAATCGCAACATCGAAAACGACGACATTGTAGTGTGGCACACGTTCGGCGTGACGCACAATGTTCGTTTAGAAGATTTTCCCGTCATGCCTGTCGAGTATTGCGGTTTTACATTAAAGCCCAACGGCTTTTTTGATCGCAACCCCGCGCTCGATGTGCCGATGCTGCATCATTGAGAGAAACGAGAAACGAGAAACGAGAATAAATCTCGTTTCTCGTTTCTTTTTCTCATCTTCTCAAAAATCTCCGCTCCAATTCCTCCAACGTCACATACACAAATGTCGGTCTCCCGTGTGGACATGTCGCGGGCGAATAAATTTGCAGCAACTCATTCAACAAATTTTGCTGCTGTTCCAATGTCAACGCGTCGCCCGCTTTCAACGCGCTCACGCACGCGAGTTTCGACGCGAGTTTATCGCGCAGCGCGTCACCCTCCAACGCGCGATACTTGTCATGCTCCATCACCAACACATCCAACACCTCGTGCGCCGATAATTTCACAAACTCTGGCAGCGCGTTCACGCGAAACGTACTCGCGCCAAATGGTTCAACATCAATTCCCAACGCGCGATATTCGTCGAGACGCGCGTTCACAAGAGATGCTTCATTCGGCATCAAGGTGATGGGTGACGGGTGACGGGGGTTTGTCATTTCACCCTCCCCGCTCCACTCTCCACGCTCACTCGTCAGTCGCTCAAAAAACACCTGCTCCTCCGCCGCGTGTTGATCCACAATCGCGAATCCATCAGGCGTTTGCGCCAGCAAGTACGTATTGTGAATTTGTCCCAGCGCGCGCCAAGTTCCTGTGAGATATTCAGCGGCGGATTCGCGCAATGAGGTGAACGCGGCTTCGGGTTCATTTGCAAAAGGCCACTCTTGGAACGGAGCGGCGTCCGTTCCGTACGGAAAATCGCGCAGCGTATGTTCCACGGCTTGCTGAACCGCGCCGTAAATCGAACGCTCTTGAAAGAAACGCACTTCCGCTTTGCGCGGATGCACATTCACGTCAACGTACTGCGGATCGAGTTCGATCTGAATCACCGCGAGCGGATGACGGTTCGGCGGTAATCTGCCCGCATACGGACGCTCCAACATCACCACCAAAAGCCCCGAACGAATCGGACGCCCATTCACATAGAAATTGATCCAGTCGCGCGACGCGCGCGCGAACGATGGTTTGGAAATAAAACCGCGCACTTTCAAATCAAAACTATCGTACTCTACCGCGATCATTTCCGCCGCCGCTTCTCGACTCCACACCGCGCCGATGCGTTCGAGAGGCGAGGAGGGAGGAGCGAGGAGGGAATCCTTGCCGTCAACGGCGAGACGAAAACCAATGTGCGGATACGCGAGCGCGTAATTCACAACTGTTTTCGTCACGAGTTCCGTTTCGCGTAATGGCGCTTTGAGAAATTTTTTGCGCGCAGGCACATTGTAAAAAAGTTCGCGCGCCGTGATCAGCGTTCCAATCGGCGCGCCCGCGACATCCATTTCCGTTTTACCACCTACGATCCGAATGCGCGTTCCTTGCACATTTTCTTGCTCGCGTGTGAGCAACTCAAATTGAGATACAGCTGCAATTGAAGGCAATGCTTCACCGCGAAAACCGAGCGTGCGAATTTTTTGCAAATCGGTTTCAATCGTGATCTTGCTCGTCGCAAAACGTTCGACAGACAACGCCGCATCCTCGCGCGTCATGCCGCTACCGTTATCGCCCACGCGAATCAATTGCAGTCCGCCTTCGCGTATCTCTATCGAAATCGCCGTCGCGCCCGCGTCAATCGCGTTCTCGATCAACTCCTTGACAATGGACGCGGGGCGCTCGACCACTTCGCCCGCGGCGATGCGGTCTGCGACGGTTTTGGAGAGGATGTGAATGTGAGGCATAAAGAGAGGTACGGCAAATTTGTAATTTGCCTACGCAGGACAAATTACAAATTTGTCGTACGGCACTTGCCCACGCGCGCCGACAAGCTGCGTACGGCAAATTTGCAATTTGCCCAGCGCGGACAAATTACAAATTTGTCCTACAGAAAGACCACTTCCATTCTTCTGGCGTTGAAACAAACCCCGCAGTTACAGGATTATTCAGGACATAATTTACAATGCGCTGAAATTCGGCTTCATCACGCGCATAGTGTTCATAATTTTCATGATGCCAAAAATCACCCTGGCGTTTCAAAATCTTGTTGGCTTCACTTGCCGTGTATCGTTTCAGAGCATGCATGATTTTTGACATTGCATAAAAGACTCCGTCCTTTGTTTCAAGCGGGGTACAGACCATGTGAACGTGATTGGGCATGACGCAAAACGCATCGAGACGATAGCGCATGTTGTCTTGAAAGTGCAAGCTCTCTACCACGAGTTTTGCAATCGCCTCTTCGCGCAGCCAATACGGACCATTCGATGCGGTGTCGAGCGCCTTGTCCCATTTCCCAAAGAATTTTCGTTCGGCGATGTACGCGCGTTTTGCGCGTTCTTGCTTGTTCGCAATGCGCGCCAATTCTTGATCCATCTGTTCACGTTCTTCAACTAACGCGCGCAAAATGTTCATTGGAATCGAACCTGCGAGGCGAAAGGTAATGAACAGCGTCGCCCCCGGCGGTTGAATGTGGGGCAAGCGGCGGCGATACGATTCTTTGTATGAAAATTGATTCATCGTTTGACGTACGACAAATTTGTAATTTGTCGTGCTTGCTCAGGCGGGACAAATTACAAATTTGTCATACCAACGCCTGCGCGACAAATTACAAATTTGTCATACCCTCCAATGCAGAAATCCGCTGTTGCATCTCATTCAACAACACCAACGCCTGCACAGGCGTCATGTTCGCTATATCCGCGTCGGATAATTCGCGCAACACCGCGCGCCACGCTTCCACACGCGCGTCGTACAAACTTTTTTCTTCCCGCGCAATGGCGTATCGCGTATCGCGTATCGCGTATGGCGATTCGTCAGCCCGAACGTTACGGCGAACGTTCTCTACACTCTCGTCTCTCGTTTCGCGCTCACTCTCCAAACGGCTTAGAACCTCTTCCGCGCGCGAAATGACGCGTTGCGGCAATCCAGCTAGCTGCGCGACGTGGATGCCAAAACTTTTTTCCGCGCCGCCCTCGATCACTTGACGCAAAAAGATCACACGCTTGTCGCGTTCTTGGACCGCCATCGAAAAATTTTTCACCGCGCCGCCGTGTTCCAAAATGGTGGGCGCTTCCGCGAGCTGTGTGAGTTCGTGATAATGCGTGGCGAACAATGTTTTTGCGCCGAGGAGATTGTGCAATTCTTCCGCGATTGCCCATGCCAGTGAGATGCCGTCGTAGGTTGACGTGCCGCGCCCCACTTCATCCAACACAATCAAACTGCGCGGCGTGGCGTGGCGCAAAATGTGACTCGTCTCGCTCATTTCGACAAGAAAGGTCGAGCGTCCCTGCGCGATGTCATCACTCGCGCCCACGCGCGTAAAAATGCGATCCGTGAGTCCGATGCGCGCAAAACGCGCGGGGACGAACGAACCAATTTGCGCCATGAGGACGATCAACGCGATTTGGCGAACAAAAACACTTTTGCCCGACATGTTGGGTCCTGTGAGAATAATGACGCGCTGTGTGTCGTGATCGAGCTGCGCGTTATTTGGCACAAAAATTTCGCCGTCGCGCAAAAAACGTTCGACGATGGGATGTCGTCCTTCGTGAATTTCGAGCGTGTCGTCCTCGTCAACAAGGGGCTGCACATAATTGTAATTTGCAGCTGCTTGCGCGAGGGAAATGAGCGCGTCAAGCTGCGCGAGAATCCGCGCGGCGACTTGGAGCCGCGCGGCGTGGGACGCCACTTCGCGGCGCACGGCGACAAACAATTCGTATTCCAAATCTTGGACGCGATCCTGTGTGGCGAGGATATTTTTTTCTTGCGCTTTGAGTTCTTCGGTGACGTATCGTTCCGCGTGCGAAATCGTCGCTTTGCGTTCGTACTCTTTTGGGATCAATTTTGCATCGCGGCGCGGGGCTTCAATGAAAAAACCAAAAACCTCGTTGTAGCGCACGCGCAAGGTTTTGATGCCGGTGCGTTTGCGTTCTTGATCTTCCAACGCGGCGAGCCACGCTTTGCCTTGAGCTGCCCCGTCGCGCAATTCGTCGAGCGTCGGATCGTAACTTTCTTTGATGAGACCACCCGCTTTGATCAAGATCGGCGGATCGTCCACCAGTGCGCGTTCAATCGTTTGCAACACATCGCCCAGTTCATCCAATTCCTCATTCAACGCGCGCAAATGTTTGGAGTGCGCGTCATTCAAACGCGTTTTGATTTTTGGGATTCGCAGCAGCGCGCGTTTCAAGCCAATCAAATCGCGCGCGTTCGCCGTGCCAAATCCGATGCGTCCCACCAAACGCTCAACGTCGTACAACCCATCCAACAATTTCCGTACATCCGTGCGTAAAAACGCGTCGCGGTGCAATTCCGCCACCGCGTCCTGGCGTTCCTGAATTTTTTCCAAATCCAACAACGGCTGCTGAATCCAACGCCGCAGCATCCGCGCGCCCATCGCCGTTTCCGTGCAATCGAGTACGCCAAATAATGAACGCGCAGAATTTTTAAGGTTGCTGTCGGGCGAAAGTGACGCGGTCAATTCCAAATTGCGCCGTGTTGACGCGTCCAGCGTCATGTACGCCTCCAGCGAATACGTCCACAAATGGTTGAGATGCTGTAGGGGCGGGGTTATCCCGCCCCCTTCACCGCCCTGTTCCTCAGTCGGCTGATTCGTTTTCAAATACTGCAGCGCCGCGCCCGCCGCCGCAATCGCCGCGTCCATTGCCTCACACCCAAACGCGTGCAACGTATTCACGCGAAAATGTTCCAGCAGCAATTCCCGCGCGGCATCTGTTTCAAACGCGCGATCCGCAATAGGCGATATGCGCGCGGAACGAAGCGCGTTCAAGCGCGCGATGAAATTTTCATCGCGCGCCAACGTTTCCGATAAAACATATTCGCTCGCCTGCACGCGCTCCAGTTCATCAAACAATTTTGCTTCTGCGTCCACGCCCTCAATCTGCGTCGTCGCAAATTCGCCGGTGGACAAATCTATAAAGGCAAGCCCATAAGAAGGTGACGTTTGACGTTCGACGTTTCTCGTTTCTCGTTTCTCGTTTCTCGTTTCTCTAGCGATAGCCGCCAAATAATTTTGACTCTTGCTTTTCAGCAGCGCGTCCTCGACAACCGTACCGGGCGTAATCACGCGCACGACATCACGCTTGACGAGCCGTTTTACTTTTTTCGGATCTTCGAGTTGTTCGACGAGCGCGACTTTGAAACCCTTGTCAATCAGTTTGGCAATGTACGCTTGAACGTGATGATGCGGCACGCCCGCCATTGGCAAGCGCATCCCTTTGGCGAAGGAACGATGCGTCAGCACAAGTTCCAATTCGCGCGCGCACGTTTTCGCGTCGCCCTCGAACGTTTCATAAAAATCGCCGAGCCGAAATAATAAAATCGCGTCGGGGAAACGCGCTTTGAGGTTGCGATACTGCGTCAGCATCGGCGTCAACTTTTTTTCTTCAGGCATGAGAGCTCACATGGGGCAGCGAGAAAAATTAAAATGCTTCGAGCGTCCCGCGTCGTTTCGCTTCGCTTTCAAAAACGCGAAAGAGGAGATAGCCCGCGAGGAGATACGCGACACCGATTAGAAATTCGCCGACGAGCAAAGAGGAAACGTGCGCCAGCGACGCGCCGCCGACAATCGCGCGCGCCGCTTCAATCCCGCGCGTGAGAGGCAATGCCCAAGAAATGTACTGCATCCATTGGGGTAATGCGGTGACGGGAACATTCGCGCCCGAAAAGAGGAGCAGCAGGAAATACACCAAATTGTTGATGAACATGATGTTGAGCGTGATCAAGCCGAGACAACCGAGCAGCAGTCCGAGAGCCGCTGTTCCAAAGGTGGCGATCAAAATGGTGAGTCCGAGCGCGAACGGGTCGGTGCGCGAAAAATCTACCCAACCCAAAAGCCAACCCCAGCCCAAACCCATCAGCACTTGAAAGACGCCATTGAAAATATGAATCGTGGAGCGCCCGGTGAACACGGCGAGCCGATTCGCGGGCGCGCCAAATAAATACATTAACGTCCCCGCCCAGCGTTCGCCGCCAATCGCCATTGTCACGCCAAAAATTCCCGCGGACGCGGTGATTTGCATCGCGTTGCCGATTAGAAAAAAACTTGCGTTCTCGCGTCCCGTCGCAAAAATGCCAAGCAGCGTAAAAAACATGATTTGTCCCAAGGGAAACAAAATCATGGACGCGAGAAATGTCACAGGACGTAGCCACGAGAAAAGCGCGCGATAGGAAAGGATTGCGCCTTGTAGGAAAAGTTGGAGGTTGATGAAGATGCATTGCATCAGGGATGAGGGATGAAGGATGAAGGATGAGGCGATACAGAACATCGCGTTTCATCCTTCATCCTTCATCCTTCTGACTCTATTGTAGTCCCAACGTCGCATCCACGCGCGTTTTCTTTAGCACGATACGAAAGAGGAAGGACGCGAGCAAGAGATAGATCACACCAAGCGCGAGAACGATTGCGCCGTCGAAAAGAAATTGCTCGAGCGTGAGTGTGCCGCCTGCTGCCGCTTGCAGCAAACGCGCCGCCCAGTACGGGGAAAGAATGTACGAGAACGGCGTGGTCCAAAAGGGCAAGAGCGCAATGGGAAAGAGAAAGCCGCACAGAATGTACACGGGAAATTCGAGCGCGTTTTGAAATTGATCAATTTGCGGATTGAGCATGAACGCGGGCGCGAGCATGAGACCGAACGCGATGAACGAAAGCAAACTGATCAACAATGCCGCAAAAAATTCCAACGGCTGCGCGATGACCAGCGGATAGCCAAACACCAGCCAGCCGAGCAAATAACTGACGATCATCGAAAGTAACGCTTGCAAAATCACGCCGAGCGATTTGCCAAAGACAATCATCCACATCGGCGTCGGCGTCGCGGCGATCATTTCGAGCGTGCCTGTCCAGCGTTCGCCGGTGATCGCGTTGCCACTGCCAAACATGAGCGTACTCCACAAGCCCGCGAGTCCGCTGCCAATCGCGATAAAGATGCCGTACTGCGCGCCCTTGTCACGCAAAATGCCAAACGCGATGAGCGCGTAAATCAACGGCATCAAGAACGTGGCGAAAATAAAAAAGCCGTCCACCACGAGCGAGAGAAAATTCATTTTGAACGCGGCCAAAATCGCGCGGAGGTATTTGGGAAGCATGGATGTTACCCTAAAACAATTTCAAATTTTTTTTGCAAAAAAAATTTGAAATTGTTTTAGGGCTTTTTTCTTAATTCAAATTTGCCTTGGTCTCATCCGCGTTTTCGACAAGCCGCACATACGCGTCCTCCAACGTCGGTTCGCGCACAGAGACCTTTTGAATCGCCGCGCCATTCAGCTGGGCGAGCAGATCGGGGACCGCTTCGGAGCCGCGCGCGGTTTGCACGACGACGAGCGAGGTTTGTTCGCGTTCCTCAACTGTGATCGCATCTACAAAGGGCAATTGTTTCAAGCGCGCGAGGGTTTGCGGCGAAAGTGTTTTTACTTCCAGTTCGACGACGGCTAAATCTTGGACGATGCGTTTCAAATGCGCGGGGGTGTCGAGCGCGACAATTTTGCCGTGATTGATAACGGCGATGCGGCGGCACAATTCGTCCGCCTCAAACATGTAATGAGTCGTGAGCAAAATCGTTTTCTTTTGATCGCGCAGATCGCGCACGACTTGACGAATGTCGCGCGCCGCGACAGGATCGAGTCCGATGGAGGGTTCGTCGAGAAACATCACTTCGGGATCATTCAATAGCGTGCGCGCAATATGCAGCCGCTGTTTCATGCCGCGCGAATATCCTTCCACTTTTTCATTCGCGCGATCTGCCAAACCGACGAGTTCGAGCAGGTACGGAATCCGTTTCTTTTGGATCGCAGGATCAATCTGATACAGCGATGAAAAGTATTTCAAATTGTCCATGCCCGACAAACGCCAATACAAACCGCGTTCGCCGCCAAAAATAAAACCGATGCGCGGGCGAATGGCATCCGCTTGTTTGACGACATCGTAACCGAGAATCGTCGCCGTGCCGCTGGTGGGAATCAACAATGTCGTCAGCATTTTCACCGTTGTCGTTTTGCCCGCGCCGTTCGGTCCGAGAATGCCAAACAATTCGCCGGGCTCGACCTCGAACGAAATGCCTTCGACAGCAGTTACTTCTTTGAGCTTGCGACGAAATACGCCAATGTACGATTTGTACACGCGGCGGAGATTGGAAATGAGGATGGCGTTATTCATGGGTGGGTCAGTAATCAGGGGTCAGTAATCAGTGGTCAGTGAATTATGATTTGCGGTGCGCGATTAGCGATACGTGATTTGCCATACGCGATTCGCCATCCACTATCCGCCCTCCCCCAACCCTGTCGTGTAATTGATCGTATCGAAATGCGTAAAGACGAACGAAAAGACGTTTTGCGTTTGCAGAAAATTGGCGAGTCCTTGCGCGCGCACGCGTGCTAAATTTTCAGAAACGCGCTTGCCGGATTTGGATTGCAATTGTTTCAATGGCTCGACTTGATGCGGCGAAAATTTCCAACCGGTGTGCTGCGAACAAAATTCCAGCAGGCGTAAAACATACGCGCCAATATCACCAACCGGTTGACATTGATAGCCGAACAATTTCAAATGATGCGACGCGACTTGACCATCGCCTTGCGCGAAACCTTGCGCGCTCAATTTTTCTTGAAACGCGCGCATGCGTTCTTCAAACGCGAGCGTGTCCACCTGTTCGAAGGTGTGCTGCAACGACTTTACTTGGATCGCGCCGTGCAGCCAACTTTTCACATTCCATTTGAAACCTTGCCGCGCAACCCATTCCGCGTTGCCGTGTGACCAACGTTTGCGAAACGCGTTCGCTTGCGCGTTAATGTACGCGGAATCGGCAAGCCACAACAACAAATCCGCTTCCGGCACATTGGGAGTTTCTTGCTCGTACAGCCACATCAAAAAATGAATCGTGCCGAGCGGATATTTTTCGTCAAAATTTTTTTCGAGCGATTTTCCCCACAGGTCATTGAGATTGAGCGAACTTATGAAACCCACTAATTTTTCGCGCGCGTTCAAACGCACGATATGATGTCCGAGCGATTTGGATGCCGCGTGATACACATCGAGATCGAGCCATCCCGCGTTCAGCACATCCGCCCACGCGCACGCGTTGGAATAATAGACGGTTTGATATTTGGCATAGACGCCAATAATTTTCGCGTTCGGGTGCTGCTGCAAAAATGAAACCGCACTCAACGCGGCATCCAGATCGTCGCCGATCACAAGATTGAGCGCGTCGCCGTTGGGTTGGAGCCAAGAGTGTTTGGCGTAGAGTGAAGCTTTGTTGATCACATCAGGCGATGCCGAGTTTGGCGCGAATGAATTTGCGAATTTGTTTCGCGGCGGTGAATGCTTCGCGCGCTTGTTCTTCTGTCACCATCGTACCGGGATAACGAATTTTCGGTTGGCATATATCTGCGGCATCTACCGCGGTTTTGATGAATCGAAAATCAGCATCTACTGTCAGACATAACGCGTGCAATTCGTCGAGTTCATGGATTTTTTCAAAGCGAACGCGATGCCGCGTGAGAAACGCTTTCAGGTATTTTTCAGCGCATTGTTCGCAATCCCAGCACAATTTTTCGGGGCGCAAATTTTTACGTTTGCGCGCCCACATTTGCGCGCCTTCATAATCGCCTTCTGCGCGTTGCACCCATTCTTGGACCAGTTCGCCATTGTCCATTGGTTTAGTCCTCCCTACCGCCAATGCTTTTTCAACGGTTCTCAAAAGACCATTACCCGCTCGACGCGCGTACATTTTCTGTCCGCGCCCAACAACATTTTGCATAAACTCGTCGCCCATCGCTAAACGCCGCGTTACTTCGGAGGGTGTGCGTGTGTGTACATCCAGTTTGAGCCGAGCATCCGAGAACAATTTTTCAAGTGGCGGTACGCGTTGGTCATGTGCCTTTTTTTGATCCACTACCACCAGCACATCCAAATCACTGTTGGGATGTGGCGTGCCGTACACGCGCGAACCGAACAGAATGATCATTTCAGGATGCGCGGCGCGGACGATGCGGCGCGTAATTTTTTCAAGGTCACGCGCGCTGATATTCGAGATGGTGTATGGCGCGGCGGATTCGCGCGCGCGGCGGGGAGAACGGCGCTCGTTCATTTGTTCTAATTTTTATCACCGTTCGATTGAATCGTCAATGCCTTGTGCTACAATGCCCGCGCTTATGTTTTTGTATTTTGTCCTCGTCTTTGCCGTTGCGTTCCTTACCGCGCTCGTCCTCATTCCCCTCACCATTCGTCTCGCGCGGCGCATGAATTGGCTCGATCAACCTGCGCCGCGTCGTTTGCATCAGACGCCCACCGCGCGTCTGGGCGGCATTCCGCTTGCCGTCGCGTTTCTTGTCGCGCTCGCGTTCACGATTCCTTTTTCGCGCAGTGATGAAAACGAAAAACTGCGGGTGATCGGTTTGTGCGTGGGCATTGCGATTGTTGCCGTCGTCGGTTTGATTGACGATGTGCGCGAATTGAACGCGCCCGCGTTGTTTGCGATGCAGCTGGGCGTCGCTTTGATCGCGATTGCGTCGGGCGTCGTCATTGGTGAAATTTCGAGTCCACTCGATGGTTCGCGGATCATTTTGCCGAATGAGATCGCGATTGTGTTCACAATTTTTTGGATCGTGGGCATGATGAACACCGTAAATTTTTTGGATGGTTTGGATGGACTCGTTGGTGGAGTGACGGTGATTGCGGGCGCGGTTTTATTTCTGCATACCTTTCATTTGGGGCAAGACAGTCTTGCCTTGCTGCCCCTCGCATTGATCGGCGCGACGCTCGGCTTTATGATTTTCAATTTTCCGCCCGCAAAAATTTTTCTCGGCTCGGGCGCGTATGTGTTGGGATTCGCGCTCGCGGTGTTGGCAATCATCGGTGGCGCGAAAGCGGCGACAGCTTTGCTCGCGCTCGCGATTCCAATTCTCGATGTCGCGTGGCAAATTTTGAATCGCGTGCGCGCGGGCAAATCACCGTTCGCGGCGGATCGGGGACACTTGCATATTCGTTTGTATGACAGTGGAGTTTCGACGCGCGTGATCGTATTGATCTATTACGCGCTAACGGCAATGTTCGGCGCGCTCGCGCTCATTTTGCCGAGTGGGATTCCAAAAGCAATTTCGTTGGTGGTGATTGGGGGGATGGCGGTGGTGGTGTTGGCGAGGTTGAAAAGATGACGGCGGACAACGGACGACAGACCGCGAGAAATGTGTCGTCCGCCGTCTGCTGTCCGTCGTCAGTATCTCACCTTCCGCTGCGTCATCGCCCCAAACCCCCATTCAAGGAGAAAAACCAAAATTGCCAATGTTCCATTCACGACGACGATGATGCCAAAAACAAAAATCAGCGTTGTGAGAACTTGCTGTGCAAATTTCAGAATTTCAGGCGTGATGTTTGGCGTCCATCCCAAAATCAATGCAAGCGCGCCGATGCCTGCAAAAATTGCAATGATCATGCCCCACGGCTCGCGGTCTGATTCACTAGGAATCATCGAAGTCGAAACGGAAAAGACGAAATACAACGCGACCCAGGTGAGTGGATCAGAGATCGTCGCGCCAAGCGTTTCTAAAATTTGTGTGAGCTTGTTTGGCGACCACAACCCAAAACCAAAGCCCATCAATGCCCATACTGCCAAAATTCCAAAAATAAAGGGCGCGACGCCGATCAACGATTCGCGCAAGGGATCACTGCGTTCGACTGTGACCGAGCCGAGTGAAAAATGTTTGCCGCGCATTTTGCCAAGTCCGATGCTCACTTTGCCCGTCCGCACGCCGATCAAGTTGGCGACAAGCCAATGACTAAACTCGTGCAGTAAAACTCCGGGCAGCAAAATCAAAAACAACGCGCGCACCGCGCAGCCCTGATTCCCCGTGACCGCGTATGTAAGCCCCTGAATATGCTGCTGGAGCCAACGCTGGAGAAAGAGCATGACGGCGAACAGAGCAAAGAATAAAATGATTTCCATTTCACATACGAGAAGCGAGAACCGAGAAATTTTCTCATTTCTCGGTTCTCGTTTCACGCACTCTTTTTCAACCCCGCGCGACAAATCGCCACAAATTCATCCGCTTTCAAACTTGCGCCACCCACGAGCGCGCCGTCAATGTCGGGCTGCACGATAAATTCGTCAATGTTTTTTGCAGTGACACTGCCGCCATATTGCACGCGAACGGCTTGTGCGACCTCTTCGCCGTACAAATCTCCGAGCGCGCCGCGAATCGAAATGCCGATGACGGAATTTGCGCCCGCGCCCGTTGCCGCTTTACCCGTGCCGATTGCCCAAATCGGTTCGTAGGCGATCACGAGACCGCGCACTTGGTCTGCGCTCAAATCTTTCAGCGCCGCGTGAATTTGGCCGCGCACCCACACATCCGTCTCGCCGTTCTCGTACGTTTCCAGCACTTCGCCGCAGCACACAATCGGTTTCAAATGGTTTGCAAGCGCGGCGTGAATTTTTTTGTTGACAAGTTCATCGCTCTCGTGAAAAAGTTGGCGGCGTTCCGAATGGCCAATGATCACGTATTCGGCGAAATCGGTAAGCATCGTCGGCGACACCTCGCCCGTGAACGCGCCTTTGGTTTCAAAGTACATGTTTTGCGCGCCGACGCCGATGCCCGTGCCGCGCGTCAATTCATTCACGCGGTCCAAGTACGGAAAGGGTGGACACAACACGACTTGGACTTGGTTCGTCGCGACGAGTTGTGTCAAATCATTTTTCAGCGCGTTGACGAGTTCCGTCGCCGACGCGAGATTCGTATTCATTTTCCAATTACCGGCGAGGATGGGGAGACGCATGATTTATGATCGAGGATTTGTGATTTATGATTTTTTTGAATTTGCGATGAAATCATAAATCACAAAGCATAAATTCGATTTGGAGTGCGTGCGATTATAGCATACTCATCTCAAAAAAAAATGAAACCCGTTTTCGTTAAACGAAAACGGGTTTCATTTTTTTTCACTCATACGCTCAATTGCTCGGTTTGGCTGCTTTGTCGGATTCAAAACGACCCATCAAATCGTTGCGGCGCTGGGCGGCGGCTTGCTTGCCCGCGTCAATCGCTTCTTGCAAACGCGATTTTTGTTCTTCAAGCGCGAGACGGCTACGTTCCTGCATTTCCGCCGCGCGTTTTTGTCCCTCTTCCGCCATCACCGAGGCGCGCTGCATCGCTTCGCCCGAAAATTCTTCGCCGCGATTTCGCAGCTCGATGCCGCGTTCGCGCAGTTGTTCGCGTGTTTCCTCACCCGACGCGGGCGCCATCAAAAGCGCGACTGCCGCGCCGACGATGCCGCCCAAGAGAAAGCCCGCCAAAAATTCGACCCCACGAGAGTTGTTCATTTTTTTCTCCTTCTTTACAGGGCGACCAAAACGGTTCGCCCGTACATTTGCATTATTGTCCGCGTCGCGCAATCACGCGCAACGCTTCGGTCACACCTGCCGCAAAACTCGAAACGCGGACGACGGGTGAAACTACATTGTCACTCACAAAAACGCTGGTGCCGCGTACCGTGCGTACGGTTTCATCTGCCGATTGCAAAATGGGATAAATGTTGTCGCGCAGCATTTTGGAAAGCGAGCGAATTTCCAAAAGCAGCAGCACCAAAATGATTTGCATCGTAATGGTGATGATCGCGAGAGCAATGATCGAAATGTCGCGTAGAGTTTCAACAGACATGAGTTTGTTTAGCGATTATAGCACAAAAGAAAATGCGCCAAAAAATGTAGAGACGTTTCGCTGAAACGTCTCGCGGGATGCCCAAAAAAGATGTAGAGGCGTCTCGCTGAAACGTCTCGCGGGATGCGCCAAAAAATGTAGAGACGTTTCGCTGAAACGTCTCGGTTATTCCAAAAAAAATTAGAGACGTTCATCGGAACGTCTCTACGTCAATGTTATTCGACCAAGCGGAAGGTGAACGCTTTCACCGTCCCAAAGGGATTCGAGCCGAGCGCGATGTTGGGCGCTGCCATCTCGCCATCCATCTTGAGGCGGAACACCATGTTGTCCGGCTTGTCCGCCCCGTTGACGACCCAATCCATTCCGTCCACGTGTCCTTTGGTGAGGAAACGGAACTCGACCGTCTTGCCGTGATCGGTGATGCGAATGAAATCGCGCGGATCGCCGCGATAATCTTTGACCACGCGGAATTTGCCTTCTTCGACAAAAATTTTGCCGCGATAATCTGCGACCACATCCTCCGATGTCGTGGTCAAGCGCATGTGATAGCGTCCCTCGGCGTCACGATAGAGATAGTACCCTTCGCCGATATTCGGGACGAATGGCGTCGCGCCATCAAGCATCGTGAGGGGCAGCGTGAGCAAACCCTCTTTGCCCGCGCGCACGCCGAGCGGCGCGCCTGTCGTTGGTTTCGCTGCCGCGCCCGTCATGATTTTGCTTGGCACGTACGCGCCGTTGATCTTGAGATCGAGGAACAACCACACACCGCTCCAATTCACATCCACACCTTCACCTCCCCCCGTCGTGGCGAGGGAAAATTCGAGGCGATTGTACGCGGGCGTCGAAATCGTATCGTCACCCGTGCCATTCACAACGGCGGCATCATAAAAATTCGCGGCGCGATTGGTTTCGATCACGCCCGTGAATGTTTTCGATGAGCCATCGCTGCCCGAGCGAATGTGCAGCACTTCTTGACCGCCAACATCTTCGCTCCAAATCCACAAGCCGACGGTGCTGGCGGGGATGGTGGGCGCACCGATGAAATCTTCCCATTTCACTTTTTCTCCGATGGGTGGGAAGGATTCGGCGGCATCCGCGCTTTCCGTGCCTTCTTGCGCGAACGCGGGCGCGGCGCTCCACAACAACGTGAGCATCAACACAAGCGCGAGGGCGCTCACACTTGCGCGCGCCAGATTACGTGAAAGTTTTCCAAACATACGCGTACCTCCTGATTGGGAATCTGTGAGCGACAACGCATCGCTCGCCCATAGTATCAGCGGCGCGTATTACGCGTGTTTTATGCGCGTGTAAATTTTTTGCAAAGCGGGGGGTAGCCCAATTGTCCTACGCGGCTGGTTCCGCTTTCCAAAGCGCGCGCGTGACAAACAACGCGATCAAACACGTCACCGTCGCTTCGAGCAAATTCACGGAACCGATCGGAAAGAGGGAAAAGTTCAAGAGGGTGATAATGATTTGTCCGATGAAAAATCCGATCACCGCGACGAGCCAGTACACGCCGAGCCGCAGCCAACCGCGTCCAAACAACAGATAAAACGCGATGCCGATGAGGGACGCGATGACGAACGCGAGGGTGAGGGAGGGGAGGGTGAACAAGGGATGAAGGCGGAAGGATGAAGGATGAAGGACGATGCTCTTTATCGCATCATCCTTCATCCTTCATCCCTCATCCTTGAATTATGCCACCACCTAAACATTTTCCGTTGTCGTAAAATACGGCGGCTTGTCCGGGCGTAATGTCGCGCAGAGGTGTATCAAATTCGATACGAACGCTTGATTCGTCGCGCACGCGCGTCTCGTCAATTGCAAAAATTGTCGCGGGAGATTCGATCGAACGATACCGAATTTTCACCGACGCGCGCAGCGGTAATTCATTATCCAAACGCGGGGGAATCCAATTCACGTTGCGCGCAATCAATTCGCGTTTGCCCAATTCGTCCGCGTGTCCGACGATCAACGCGTTGCGCGGCGCATCGAGCGCGGTGACGTAGAATGCTTCACTCGCCGCGATGCCTAACCCTTTGCGTTGACCGATGGTGTAATCGGGCAGACCCGTGTGTGTGCCTAAAACATTTCCGCGCGCATTGAGAATCGGGCCTGGCACAAGCGCGTCGGGACGATTGCGGCGCATGAAGTTGCGATAGTTGCCGTCGGCGATAAAACACAAATCTTGTGAATCCTCTTTTGCCGCGACGCGCAATCCGAATTTTTTTGCGAGTTCACGCGTTTCCTGTTTTGTAAATTCGCCAAGTGGAAACATGGCTTGCGCGAGTTGTGCTTGCGAGAGAACATGGAGCGCATACGATTGATCTTTGTGCGCGTCCACACCTTTCAGCAATTCAAATTCGCCGCGTTCATTTTTTTGAATCCGCGCGTAATGTCCCGTCGCCAAAAATTCCGCGTCCAACGCGCGCGCCTTGTTTAACAGCGTTCCAAATTTAACATGCCGATTGCATTGCAAACAGGGATTCGGCGTGATGCCCGCCGCGTAGCCATCCGCAAAAAAATCTACGACGCGCGTCTTAAATTCATCTTCGACGTTCAATAAATAAAAGGGAATGTTCAAACGTTGACACACACCGCGCGCGTCCGCCACCGCTTCGGGCGAACAGCATTTGTTCGGCAGCAGCCCATCGCCCTCTTCCGACCACATTCGCATCATCAGCCCCACCACATCAAAACCGCGCTCGACCAACAGCGCGGCAGTGGTGGAACTATCCACGCCGCCACTCATCGCGACGGCGACTCGAACTTGATTCATTGGTTGAGTGTAGGCGGGCGGTGGGGTTCTGTCAAAGTTAGCGGACTGAAAACGCGAATCCCTCAATTCTTCGGGACAGGTCTACGCGAATAAAACGCGAATCTACGCGATTTTTTTTGTGTTTCTCGTAATTTCGCGCAGATTCGTCAAGATTCGCGGAGATTCGCGTTGGTAAAATCGTCACCCTTTTTATGTCAGCAGAGCAGTAATACCTTGTACGAGTTGCTGCACATCTTCCTCGTTATTAAAAAATCCCGTCGCCACGCGATTCATTGCGGGTTCTGGCACATGCCGGATCATGATGTTTTGTTCGTACAATTTTGCGGTGAGATCGGCGGGCGCGATGCCGTCAACGGTGAAATGCAGCAAGCCCGCGATTTTTTCACACGGCAAATATAATTTTACGCCCTTTACGCGCGCCAATTCCTCATACGCGTATTGCCCCAGTTCGCGCGTGCGTTGGTATGCCCACTCCCAACCCACCTCGTCGCGAATCCATTTCAAGCCCTCGTTGAAACCCAACAGCGAAGGAAAATAATGGAACGCGTGCATATACCGCATCGCGTTCTCGCCAAAAATAATTTCGGCGTCCTCACGAATCACGCGCGTTTTCAAACCAAAATAGCCCGTGAACGTATTTTGAATTTGCGGCATCAACTCGCGCCGAATGTATAACGCGCCAACGCCGTCGGGACCGCACAACCATTTTTGTCCCGAAAGCGCGTAACAATCCACGCCCAATGCGTTCATGCGCGTCGGAATCATCCCCGCCGCTTGTGCCGCATCACAAATCACGAGCGCGCCGACGCGATGCGCCATTTCGGAAATTTCACGCATCGGCAAAATCGCGCCCGTTGCCCATGACGCGTGCGACAACACCACCGCTTTTGTGCGCGGCGATAACGCGCGTTCGAGGGTTGGAAGCGGATCGCAATCGCACAAACCAATGTCGGTGTAGATCACGTTTACACCATACCGCGCTTTGAGCAGCGCGGCGGGATTCAAGCCGCCTTCGTGTTCGCTGTTCGCGGTAATCAATTCATCGCCCGCGCGCCAATCGAGACCGAGCAGTGCAATGTTCATGCCTTCTGTCGTGTTGTGCGTGAGCGCGATTTCATCCACCTCACACGCCAGCAATTCCGCAATCAGCGCGCGCGATTCATTCATCACGCCGAACCAATAATCAAACGCGGCTTGTCCGATGCGCCCATTTTCCAATTCCTCGCGCGCAAAATTCGTAATCGCATCCACCGCGCGTCGTGTGAGCGGACCATTTGTGCCTGTGTTGAGGTACACCTCGCGCGTGACGGCAGGCATTTGCGCGCGAATCATTTCGACTTTTTGGATGTCGCGGGAAGTTGGAACATGTTGGAGAGTTGTCACAGTGAGGTAAATTTTGGACACAGATTTCACAGATTTACACAGAAAAAGAAACGCAACGAGGTCTGTTGCAAAAATCTGTGGTATCCGTGAAATCTGTGTCCCGAAGCAATGGTTGTGATGTGCTATGTCATGCTCGATTCACATTTTTCCTACGCGCGATTTGCCACATCACAAATTGAATCACCGCGCTCACACCCACATTGAAAAATAAAACACCGCCCAAAAACAAAAACGCATACGCGTCACCTTCGCCGCACGACAATTGATTTTCAGGTGAACACGGCTGCGAACTCACAACGCGGCTATACAAAAACCACAACGCGATGGGAATGAGGACGGGGACGAGGAATCCGAGGAAATACGCGGCGCGCGGAAAACGTTTGCGCGTGAGGAAGGTGACGCCGATGCCGAGCGCGAATTGCAGCGCGCAGACCAAAAAGCAGGCGGCGTAGATGGCGGTGCGTTCCACAAGGTGTAAATGTCATTCCGAAACCAACATCACGCGCGGGCGTGATGTTCAAGTACAGAAACGGGTAGCATGTCATTGCGAGGGATGCGATGCACTTCATCGCCGCAATCTCACACGCGAGTCAGACCGAGATTGCTTCGTCGCTGGAGGGCGCTCCTCGCAATGACAAGTGGAAGTTTCTGAGCAGCGGAGCGAAGAATCTCTGACTGCCAACAAGAGATTCTTCGCTCCGCTCAGAATGACATATCAACTCAGAATGACAATGTACTCAGACATCACTCCGCGTGATCCATTTCTCCACCAGCGGCGCGCGAAACGTTTGCATTTCATCGAGCAAAATATTTGCATCCGACGCGACGAGTAACATTCCGCGATGATCCGCGCGAATGAAACCTTCACGCGTCGCGTGATCAAACATGGCGAGCAGGGGATCAAAAAAACCTGCGACATTCAACATGCCGCACGGTTTTTGATGCAAGCCCAATTGCGCCCACGTCACCACTTCGCAAAATTCGTCGTAGGTGCCGAATCCGCCGGGCATCGCAATAAAGCCATCCGACAAATCCGCCATCAATGCTTTGCGTTCGTGCATTGTTTCGACGATGCGTAAATCGGTGAGCCGTTTGTGTTGAATTTCTTTGGCGACAAGATGCGCGGGCATGACGCCAATCGCCTCGCCCTGCACGTCGAGGATCGCATCCGCAATCACGCCCATCAAGCCAACGGTAGCGCCGCCGTACACAAGTCCGATGCCGCGCCGCGCCATTTCAGTTCCCAACGCGCGCGCCGCTTCCCGATACGCGTCGCGCGTTCCCATGCTCGAACCGCAGAATATGCATAGTCGCTTCATCCTCTAATCAGTAAAGAGTAAAGAGTAAAGAGTAACCGCGATTACTTTTTTACTCTTTACTCTTTACTGTTCGTTGCCCCTCCGCCCCTCGTCCGTTTTCTCTTCCTCCGCCGTCAAATGCGAGACCGCTTCTTGAACGATTTGCTGCACTTCTTGTTCCGTATTTTTTCGCCCCTGCCATTCTTCGCGCAAAATGCTCATGCACACCGTGTCCACGTAATTGCCGTTGCTCCAAGCATGACGGCGCAAACGTCCTTCTTCGATAAAGCCCACCGCGCGATACGAACGAATCGCGCGCTCGTTCGTCCCCGTCACTTGCAAGCCAACACGCTGCACGTTCCAATGCGTGAACGCGTAATCCACCAAAAGCGAAATGGCTTCGCGCCCGTACCCTTTGCCCCAGTACTCTTTGTCGCCAATCGCAATGCCGAGATCGCAGCGATGCACGACGCCGCGAAAATCATCAAACCCGTACAAGCCGCATTGTCCGATCAATCTGCCATCAGCTTCAATCGCGAACATCGTCCCATCGCGTCCGCCCTTTTTCAAATTTTCATCGAACTCAGCTTCGAGACGTTCGAGTGATTGCGGCATTGGGGGGTCGCCGCCGCCCGCGATTTCGACTTCGGGATCGTTATTAAATTCCCACAACCGCAGCAGGTCATCGCGACGGATGCCGCGCAAGAGGACGCGTTCACCTTTGAGCATGTCTCGTTTCTCGTTTCCTGAACGTTACGGCGAACGTTCACTACCGTTTCCTGAACGTTACGGCGAACGTTCACTACCGTTTCTTGAACAACCCGTTCAAATACGTTCCCGCATTATTCCAAAACAAATAGCCCGCGCTATTGGCGTCGTCGGAACCTTTGGCTTGCGCCAGCATTTGCGATAAATTCATCTGATATGCTTGAAGCCACGGGCGCACGAGCGTCCAATTATTTTTTGTGCGTTCCTGCGCCTTGAGCGTGCCGTAACGTATAATGTCATACGGACACGCGTACGAGTCGGAACAATTTTTGATGCCGAAACCTGCGCCCCACAAATTCGTCGCATGACGCCACGTCGAAGGATACATCATTGGCGAAATGTAATCAAACGGCGGCGCAATCTGTTCCCACACTTGCCCGATGCCTTGTTCGTCGTCTATCGCGGTGGTCAAGCCAAACACATCGCCAGAGAAAAACGCGGTGGTGGGGCGCAGCGCGTCGGCGGTGCGTTGGATGAAATCGCTGATCGTCTTGACGCGATAATCGGCGTCGCCAAATTCGCGGAGGAGCAGATCGCGCGTGCCGGGGTAGCGAATGTAATCGTACTGGATTTCGTCAAAGCCCATCGCGGCGAGTTCCTTCGCCAAACCGATATGATAATCCTGTACTTCGGTTTCCGCAGGATCGGTCCAATACGCTGCGTTTTCGTACAACAAGCCACCGCGCGCATTATGCAGCGCGAGGTCAGGGCGTTTTTGCGCCAGTAAAACATCTTTGAAGACGGTGACGCGCGCGATGCAATACAATTTCAACGCGCGGCACATTGCCACTTCCTCTTGCGCGGTAAAAGTGCGTTCAGTGTATGCGCCGATTTTTTTGGCGAGCGGCGTTTGCGAATCCCACAACACATACCCTGGATCTTCTTTGACATCAAAGACCACCGCGTTCATTTCTGTATTTTTGAATTGATTCAAAATGCGTTCGGCATCCGCGCGTTGGATGCCGTAATAAAGATGAATCCCTTTGGCTTTGAATGGTGTGAGCGTGAAATCGTGCGCGCCGCCTTTTTTCAAATCGAACGCGCCGAGCAAGTAACCGGGCTTTTTGATATAGAGTTTTGGAACTGCGCTGAAATCTTGAATTGTAAAATTGCCTTTGGGATCGCTCGTCAACGCGTTTGCCGTTGCGCCTTGCGCGTTTCCAAATAAAAGAATCGCGTTCGGGATGCTTTGTTTTGTACTCGGATCAACGACGTGTCCTTGCAATGTCGTCGGCTGCAATGCCAACGTCACTTGCGCGTCTTGCGCCGCGTTCGCGCTTGCTTTGGCATAGCCGGGCGCGTGCGCGGAAATTTCTGTGCCTTCGGTCAAACTGCGAAAAACGACGAAACCGTTGACATCGGTGTTGACGCTAAACCCATTCGCTTGTACGCGCACACCCGGCAATGGTTTTTGAGACGACGCATCAACCACCGTGACGCGCATTTCAGCTGGCGCAAGCGGAATCGTTGCGACTTGAGCTGCGTCACCGGTGGATTGCACGCTGACGTTCGCGGTGCGGTAACCGGGCTGCGAAATTTTTATTTTCGCGCCATTTTTCACGCCGAGCGCGACAAATTCGCCTTGCGCGTTGGTTTGCAAAACTTGACCGTCCAATTCGACGCGCGCGTTCGCGATTGGTTTTTGGGAATCGCTCGCGACAACTTGCGCGCGCCATTCCTTTGGATCCATCGAAAGCGACGCGGAAAAATTTTGTTCCCACAAATCGGCGGCGTCAATTTTTTGCGCGGTCTCTTGGAATCCATCCGCGAACGCGCGCAATTCCCATTCCCCGCGCGGAAATTGAATTTCAAAAAATCCTTGTGCGTTAGAAAATGTAGAACGTCCCGCCACGGTCAACGCCGCTTGCGAAATCGGCGCGCCTTTCGCATCAATGATCGTGCCTTGCAACGTTTTCGTTTCCAAATACGCGACGCCAAGACCGAGCATGCCGAGTACGAGCGCGAGAGAGACAAGAAAGATGAGGAGGATGGAGAGTTTGGACATGAGAGAGTGAGAGATGGAGAGATAAGGTGAGCAGTAATCAGTGATCAGTGAATTACGATTAGCGATATGCGATTTGCGATACGCGATTTTGCATTCGCCCCCGCGATTATATCATTAGCCGCGCGCGGATGAAAACATTAACGCGCGCGCACGCATCATTTATCCTTCATCCCTCATCCTTCATCCCTTCTTTCCCCCTTTTCCACAAGCACACACGCGCTATCCACAGAAATACGCGAGTTGTCCACAATTTTCATGGCGTCCTTGTGTGCGCGCGGCGCGCGAACCACAAGAAATAGTGGACGCGATTTTTTTCCACAGAAGGAGGCGCGTTTATCCACAGCGTATTCGCGTGTTGTGCAATGTTAAAGATTGCGCGCGCGCGCGCAGTTTTTAAGGTGAATGGCTTGCGCGCGAGACAACATCCTGCTAAGATACCGCAACCGTCGCACTTGGGGAAAAAAACATTTTTCCGACTGCGGCGCGTATTTTTCCCTATCTTCTGTTCCCAGGCCTGACGGGTTTTGTAATTCGCAATGATTGCCAATCACAAAACCCGTCAGCTCTTTAGCTCACTTATGATCGCTTCTCAAACGCTCCGCCCCATCCCTTCATTCGAAACTGCTCACACTGTTGCCCCCAAACCCCTTGCGCCCAATGCCGCGCATTTGTGGCAAGCCGCCCTCGGCGAATTGCAATTGCAAATGACCAAAGCCACGTTCGATACGTGGGTCAAGCCAACCTTCGCGTTATCTTTTGACACCGAACGCAGCACCTTGATCGTCGGCGTGCGGAACGCGTATGCAAAGCAATGGCTTGAGAATCGTTTGTATGGTATGATTGAACGCACACTGAATCATGTGTTGGGCAATCCCGCCGTGATTCGGTTTGTTTTGAAAACGCGCGAAGAGAGTGAAGAGGATCACGCCTCCTCCGATCTCGCGCCCGATTCCGATAACGGCGCGTCTGAAGCAAGTTCCCCGAACGCCGCGCAGCCACGTATGGAAGAAACAGTTCGCCCCGCCATGTTGACGGACAAAGCGCGCAGCGCCTACACGCCCACGCGCGGGCAGGGTTCCACGCTCAATCCGAAATATACGTTCGACGCGTACATTGTCGGCAATTCCAATCGCCTCGCACATGCAGCTTGTATTGCCGTCGCGGAACGTCCCGCCGAAGCGTACAATCCGTTGTTTTTGTACGGCGGCACGGGTTTGGGCAAAACGCATTTGCTTCACGCGCTCGGCTGGCTGCCCCAATTGCGCGGCAAGCAAGTGGTGTACGTTTCCTCTGAAACGTTCACGAATGAATTAATCAATTCCATTCGCACGCAAACTGCCGAAGAATTTCGCCGCGCCTATCGTGAAGTGGATGTGCTGCTGATTGATGATATTCAATTCATCGCGGGCAAAGAGACGACGCAAGAAGAATTTTTCCACACCTTTAATTCCTTGCATGGTCTCAACAAACAAATCGTCATTTCAGCGGATCGCCATCCGCGCGCGATTTCCACATTGGAAGAACGTTTGCGTTCGCGTTTTGAAGGCGGATTGATTGCGGATATTCAGCCGCCCGATTTTGAAACGCGTTCCGCGATTTTGCGCTACAAAGCGGAAGCGCAGCCGATGGCGGTGCCGGGGGAAGTGATTGATTTCCTCGCGCGCAAAATTCAATCCAACATCCGCGAATTGAATGGCGCGCTCACGCGCGTCGTCGCGTACGCGCAATTGATGCAAGCACCATTGACGATTGATCTGGCGACGATGGTGCTGCAAGATATTTTGACGCAAACTCCCGTCAGCGCAGACCAAGTGGTCAACGCGGTGTGCGATTATTACCGCATCAGCATTGATGATTTGAAAGGGCGCGGGCGCAACAAAGAAGTGGTGACGCCGCGTCAAATGGCAATGTATTTGATGCGCGAGGCAACAGGCGCATCGCTCCCGCAAATTGGTGAAGAGTTGGGCGGACGCGATCATACGACAGTGATGTATTCGGTTGAAAAGATCGCGACCGAGATTGAACAAGACGATCAACGCCGCCGCGAAATGCTGACGATCAAGGAAAGGTTGTACAGCAGCAACGGGCAGAGGGTGTGATTGAAAAAAAAAGACCTCGTAGGTTTCAGAAAACCTACGAGGTCTTTTTTTGTTGCAACAACGCATCTAGCCATGCCGCCTCTTGTTCGGACAACGCGGGCGGCGGCGGCGGTTCGCGGTAATCAATCAAATCTTCATACCCGCCGCGTTCGTACACCGCCGCAATCGTCGCCTGCAAATCAAGCGGCACATCGGGATCAGGTTTGAGGAGTGGAATGGAGAGAATCGGCAAACGATCTTGAAATTGAAGCGGATACACCGCAACGTGCGGGCGCATTTCTTGGCGGCTCAAAGTGATATAGTACGGCGCAAGCGGCGCAGGTTCGACAAGCGGCGGACGCCTGCCCGCGCGCAAGAGATCAATTTCGATCAAATGCACTTGCGAATGGAAAATGTCACGCCGTTTTTTGAGATAGTGATTGTATGCGGGGTGTCCGCGTTTTTTATTGACGGGCGAAAGAATTTCAATCGCCGTGACCAATTCCAGTGTGGCGCGTTTTAGAATTTCGACACTTGCAATTTCGAGAGGATATTCCAGTTCGATCTTGTTCATCACGGGTTCGGGAGACAAGACCGCGCTCGCTTCCCGTAACGTTCGACTTGAACGCTGCTGTTCCCAAATTCCAACATCAGGACGAATATTTACGGGATGTTCAATTTCCACTGTTTCATACGTGGTGAAAGGAACCAAGCGCGCAACATAGCGCGGGCGAATCAACGGATTGATGCGCGCTTGAATCTCGACAGGAAAATTTTGGTGAAAATCACTCCAAATTTCAGGATGCTCGATGTAGGGGTCCATTCCGGGAAAAGGGGAAGGCATGATTTTTCCTCCTGCGATTCATTGTATCACCAATGTCGCACATTAGAGAATGAGCGTTATGCGCGCAACACTTTCATCACCAGCGGCGCAATGTCCGTCAACGCGCGAATTTTTTCCGCCGCGCGTTCACGTCCTGCGCCGATCAAAATCGTTGGCACGGGATTCAAGGTGTGTCCTTTCAAACTCCAATCTTCAATGTTACCGTGATCGCTGGTAATGATCACGAGATCGGTTTCCAAATTCATTTGCGAAACGATCCCGCCCCAAAATTCATCTACCTCGTGCAACACTCTTAAAATCTCTGACTGATCATCTTTATGCCCCGCCATATCTGTCGGCGCGTATTCGAACGCGGTGAAATCAAATTGCTGCGCGAGGCGCATTAGATTTTGTCCCGCGATGCGCGGTGTGATCAATGGCATGGGCGCGCCGCGTTGCGCCCAATAGTGATTGTCCATTCCCAGCCCGCTGACCGCCTCGCCGCGCGCCAGATCATGCACATCGCGCACGCGCACATCACCCGCCATCGCCGCTTGCAATGTCGCAGTGCGCCGCGCTTTACGGCGCGCCAGGCGTTCAAAAAAAGGGGGCGGATACGCGTTGCCGAACGCGGTGGAAAATCCGAGCGCGTTGAGCTGTTTGAAAATGCTGTGTTGTTTCAAGATCACGCGCAATGCTTCGTTCGGATACGGACCGAGATGCTCACCGATCGCGGCGGGCGCGTTGATGCCTGTAAAAATTGTCGTTTGCCCCGTGCCGCTTTGGGGAACGCCCTCCACGCCGAGCCGCGCATCCGTCGGAACTAGAATCGCGTTCTCGCCGTGCAGCACGCCATCGTCGCGTGTGGGAATTTTTCCAAACAACGCGCGCAAGGTGTTCATCGGCGCGTGAAAAAAGGGATTGGTCACGGGATCATTCGCGCCCAAGCCCATGCCGTCGCAAAAAACGAGGAGGAGGTGCATGGAAGGGAAAAGGGAAATGAGGGAAATGGGGGAAATAAAGGTACGGTTGTTTATACCTGTTTGTGAGGGCGCGTCAAACGTGAAACGTCAAACGTGAGGTGTCAAACTGCCTGCCCCGAAGATTTGAGGGGTCAAACGGCATTGACAATGCTATAATCGCGGACGCTCCGAACAAATTGACCCATGACTGATCCCAAAACTTTGCTCAACTCAAGAAAGGGTGTGCCGTGTGAAAAGATGTCACGCACTTCCGAAAGTGCGTGGCATCTTTTCACACTTTCTTTAGGAGAGTCCAAAACTTTTTGCCGCGTGTTGGCAAGTATATTCGTGGTGTTGATTCTTGTCGCGTGCGGCGGCGATGCAACGCCAACGCCCTCTGTTCCTCTTCCACCTGCAACGTTGACGCCGTTACCTTCACCAACCCCCATAACTTTTTTTGTTTCGATTTTGAATCGTCGTTTGACGCGCGCGGAAATCGTAAACGCAATTCGCCGTGAGGGTACGGTGATTGTCGGCGGCTGGAACTATGCGGCGCGTGACGCGCTGGTGAAACAATTTCAGGAATGGGTGAAACGCGAATTTGGGGTAGAGGTAAAAGTGGAATATGTCGCGGAGGCATCGCCCGCGACGTATTTGGAAAATTTGGACGCGGCGCGTCAGGCGAGCAAACCCGCGCCGTATGATGTGATCGCAGTAGAGGAAAATTATTTTTTCGACGCGCAGAAAAACGACGCGGTGGAAAAAATGCTGCCGTCGGATTTGCTGAATAACGCGGCGCGCGTCGAATCTGCGCCGAATCACGATCCGTACGCGCTGGCGTTTCAAGCTTCGTCCACCGTCGCGCCGATTTTTCACAATGACACGGTGGGCGCGTGGTTTCGCGATTGGAAGGACTTGGCGGACGCGCGCTTGAAACGACGCATTACGCTGCCGCAAGCGGAAGGGATCGTCGCGGGCGCATTTCTGATCGGCGTGGCGGGTTCGTTGAACAAGGATTATAAAAATCTCGATGAGATGCGCGAGACGATTGAGTTTGTGTGTACGCAAATGGTTCCGAACGCGTACACGATCACGAGCAACATGAATCTGATGCGTCAATTGCTGCGCGAGGATCGCATTGACGCGGCGGTGAGTTGGAATGTGTTGGCGCGGTTGGAAGGGTTGTCGGACGCGGACGGGACGCAAGATATTTTGTTTCGTCCGATGACATCAGGACAGCCCGCAATCAATGGCTACGCGTGGATTCCAAAAGGCGTGCCGCATCCCGTTCTCGCGCAGTTGTTTATCAATTGGCGTTTGAGTGACGAAGCACAATTGCCGAATGATGCGTGGGAAATTTCAAAACTCGCGTGGGGCGAATATCACGAAGGGTTGTTGGGCGCGTCGTATGAAAAAAATATCCCTGCGTGGATTCAAGAAAATTATTTTAAATTTTATCCGTCGGTGGGCGCTATGGAGAAATCCTATAAAACAATTGAGTGGGGATATTACGCGGCGCATGAGGCGGAGTGGATGCAGGAGTACGGCAGGTGTGTGGAATAAAGTCATTCCGCTTGAAAAGAACTTGTAATGGGTTATACTTGCGGCAAAATGGTTTAATACGGGAAAGGTGGAAATTGCATGAACATTGTCACACTGGAAGGGATCGTTGAACAGGGACACATCCGATTGCTCTCGCAAGTAGAGTTGCCAGAGAATACGCGGGTTTTTGTGATCGTTCCAACGCTGGAACGCGCGCGCCTGTAGTGTCCCTTGAACTTGCATTTCTTGGACGCATATTTCGCGGGCAATTTCTCGTCATTGATCAAGAGGTCGGGATTCTGGGTAGAAATATTCTGAATGTGCTGACGCTCCTCTTTGAAGGCAAGCAACAAGCTTGGTATGAAGTGTAAGCCGAGTGTAGATTGCTGCGTCCCCATCGCTTTACGAACTTTCCCCGATTGTGTCTTTAAACGTACACATTTCTAAACCAGTGTCTGCGCGCCTTTATTCATCGCGCATAAACAATCGCGCCCTGAAATGGGGGGCGACTGCGTTTCCAACCGTTTGGATTCATCCTATTATCTTTGCAGACGGAGTAATGCGATGATCGTGACGTTGATTTTTTTGGATGAGGCGGGGGATACGGGGTTTCGGTTTGAGGCGGGCGCATCGCGTTTTTTCGTGGTGACCATGGTGATCTTTGACCAGCCCGTTCATGCGGAACACGCCAATGCCGCCATCGCGGCGTTGCGCGAAGAACTGGAACTGCCATCCGATTATGAATTTCGCTTCAGCACGAGCTCTTCAAATCAAATCAAACAATCCTTCTTGCGCGCGCTGCGCCCGCTGACGTTTCGATATCGCGCGCTGGTGGTTGACAAGAAGCGTTTTTTGGAGCGCTATAAAAATACCGCGCCCGATAAATTGTTTGAGTACGTGGTCATTGAATTGTTTCAAGCCGCGAGCGAAATTCGTGACGCCGCCTTGTACATGGATCGCGTCACAGGCGGCGAATTTGAACAACGGTTGAATGTAGCAGTGAGGCAAAATCTTAAAGCAAAGGGCTTGCCTCCCATTCGGAAATTCAAGCACGTTGACTCGCGAAGGAACAGTTTAATTCAAATCGCCGATATGACTTGTGGTTCGATTTATCGCGCGTATGCGCGTGGCGATCCCTCGTTTCAAAAAATTATTCGCGTCAAACAAGAACTCCTCATTGAAAAATAAAAAGACGCGCCGCTCAAAAGGAGAGGCGCGTCCGATTTGGACCTGTGTAACTAGACCGTGTCATACCTGCAAAATGCAGGCACGGTCAAGCGCCCACAGACGGGTCAGTTCGCTATACAGGTTAACGGTGACACTACTATACTCTTGCTCCATAACCTTGTCAAACAAAATTTCACCATGCCTCCCCTCAATCGTCTCTCCCCCCTCGACGCCTTGCGCGGCTTGATCATGATCGTCATGGCGCTGGATCACGCGAATTTATTCATCGCGCATGGACATTCGCGCCCCGAAATGTGGGCGGGAAATTTTCCAACGTACACCGATCCGCTCACATTTTTTACGCGCGCGATTACACATCTCGCCGCCCCCGGTTTTTTCTTTTTAATGGGCGCGGGGATGCTGCTGTTGGCCGCGTCGCGCGCAAAAATCGGTTGGACGCGCGCGGCGATTGCGCGGTATCTGCTCACGCGCGGCGCGCTTTTGATTTTGCTGCAATTGTTTGTGGAAAATCCCGCGTGGATTTTGGGAACGGGCGGACCGTTCACCTTTTTGGCAATGCCGATTTATCTCGGCGTGTTGTACGGGTTGGGGGGCGCGATGATTTTGGGCGCGCTGTTGGTGTGGCTGGATGCGCGCGTTTTGTTGGCAATCAGCGTCGCGTTGTTAGTAGGGACGGAAATTGTGATTCGCCATTTTGCAGCAGACGTTTTACGGTCCACGCCTTACGCGCAAATGTTTTTGTTGCCAGGGAGTACGCCACAATTTTCCGTGCTGTATCCGATTCTCCCGTGGTTTGGTGTGACATTATTCGGCATCGCGTTTGGGAAATGGTTTGCAGAAAATCCTGAACGCGCCTATCGCCGCGCACTTTATTTTGGCGTCGCGTTTCTCATGTTGTTTGTCCCATTGCGCGCCTTGAATGGATTTGGTAATATCCGCCCACAAGTGGGAACAGGGTGGGTGGCGTTTTTGAACAATGTAAAATATCCGCCGAGCATCACCTTTCTCTTGCTCGCGCTCGGCATTGATCTCTCATTTCTCTTTCTCGTTTCTCGTCGCGCCCTGTCACTCTTTACTCATCGCTCTTCACCACTCAGCGTCTTTGGCACAACGCCCCTCTTTTTCTATCTCGCGCATTTGTATTTGTACGGATTCATCGGACGCACCTTTTTTCCGCAAGGCACAGGGATTCCCGCAATGTATCCATGGTGGATCATTGGCTTGATCATTTTGTATCCGCTGTGCCGGGCGTATGGAAAATTCAAAACTACACGCGCACCCAATTCGGTGTGGCGATTTTTCTAAACCAGACCTGACAGGTTTCCACACCCTCGCTTCGTGAACCACAGCGGTTGCAACATATCGCGGATGCGTCACCCAAAACATTCGCGGTTGAAACCTGTCAGGTCTTGCAACAGGAGATCAACATGCAAACCATTTCCACGGCGGGTTTACAAAAAGCATTTTTGCGCGCGGCGCAGCCGATTGCGATCATTGGCGCGGTTGGCGGATTCATTGGCGATATTATTCAGCCGCTCGGCGATTTCGCATTGTGGATTGCGGGATTATCTCTCGTGATCGCCATCGGCGCGTTTGTTTGGATCATTCAACTGCGCCGCCGCGCGGGGCAAGAAGTGTGGGATACCATCGCGGCAGGCATTTTTGTCATTGCCGTCGGCTCGTTTGTGATCTTTTCGATCTGGACAATCATTTTCGCGGCAGGACCCGAACGCGGCTTTCTTGCGACGAATGTTCCCGCGATTGGGGACTTGCAAGCGCAGCTGCTCGGTTTGCAAAAAGATGTGACGGAAATCAAAGAGACGACGACGCAAACGGCGACACGCGTCGCGGAATCGTCGGACGTGCAAAAAGCGCAAGCAACGAAACAGGCGCAAGGAGTGGATGTGCAGGCGGCGGCTGCCACCGCGCAAGCGAAAGGATTCGCGGATTTGCAATCGCAATTCGCGTCGCTGCAAAAGGGAACGATCATTGACAATCCGACGACGCCGCAAGAATGGTACAGCAACGCGCGCTTGTATCAACTCAAAGGCGACACGGCGAATGCGATCAAAGCATACGAAGGATATTTTCAATTCAATCTCGATTTTGTGGATCCGTTTCTTGAATACAGCGATCTGTTGAAAGCGACAGAGGGCATCGCGCGGGCGCGCGAAAAAATGGACGCGAACTTTAACGCGCGCAAGGACAGCGCAACGCTCGATTTGGTTGCCGCGCGTTTGCTCGACGCGGCGGGCGAACGGCTCGCGCGCTACACGGCGATTGCTATGCGCGCGCCGCAATTCGGACCCATCTATTTTGAATTGGGGCAAGAATATGATCGCGCGCTCGGCGCGGGCTCCACCGCTGACCTGATCAAGAAACAAGGCGATGCGTATTCGACGCTTTTGAAATTGGAAAAAGAGATGCAAGGGTACACGCGCTATTTCATTGACAAGAGTTTGGCGGAAAAAAACCTGACCGCTGCACAGAAACAACTCGACGCGTTCACGCAAGCGCGCAAGGTGGTGGGCAATCTGGACGCGATCGTGTATCAATACAATGACGGCATGCAATTCATTGTCGTGCTCACCGAAGCGGGCGTGAAAAAATTATTGTTCGACATTGACAATCCCAAGCCGACGCGCGAAACGGGCAGTATCGCGGTGGGCGCAAACAGTTTTCCCAATACGAGCATCGGCAAAATTCCGCTGCCCGTCGGTAAACATATTTTGTATCTGCAATACATTGACGCGAACGATGTGCCGAGCCAAGTGTTTGAAAAACCATTCGCGGTGCGCCAAGTGTTTGCGGCGTGGAACCAGCAGCCCCCTGATTTTTCGACGAATCTGTATCCTGGCACATTTTCCATCGGCGTGACGGGCGCGACGTTTGAACAATTTTTCAATTACAAATGGAGCATTGATTCGCCCGCGCTTGACAATGAAATGCTCGGCGCGGCGATGGGCGCGATTCAGATCAAGGGCTTGAAGGCGGGTGAGCATACGTTGTACTTGCAAGCAATTGCACAGGACGGGAGCAAAACGTACGAGGTGGAGGAGATACCGTTTGTGGTAAAGTAGATCCTCCTCACCCCCGACCCCTCTCCTAAAAATCGAAAAGATGATTTTTAGGAGAGGGGAGTCAGTCATGTCAATTTCCTTCTCCCCCCGCGCAACTTTTGCCCATGAACTCGCCGCGCTCGTGGAAAAATTCGCGCGCAATCGCGGCGAGTACATGGCGCAAGCGTACAGCGAATCGCAGGCGCGGCTTGATTTTATTGATCCCTTGTTTGAAGCGTTGGGCTGGGATGTGCGAAATCGCGCGCAGCGCGCGGAACGGGAACGCGAAGTGGTGGTGGAGCGCGGACCGACGAGCGGACGCCCCGATTACAATTTTCGGATGGAGGGACGCACACTGTTTTATGTCGAAGCGAAAGCGCCGCATGTGCCGCTGGATCAATCGAGTGTGATCTTGCAAGCGAAACGGTACGCGTTTGGCGATACGGAGCAAGAGGTCAACTTTGCGGCGGCGACGGACTTTGAGGAATTTCGTTTTTATGACGCGCACAAAAAACCTGACCCGCGCAATCCGAATGAGGGATTGTTGTTTGCGTATCGCTATGATCAATATCTGGACGCGGACACGCTGGAAAATTTGTGGCAGCTGTCGCGTGAACAAATCGCGGTGGGGAGTTTGGACAAATGGCTCACGCCCGCCGCGCGCCGCGAACGGCAACGCGCGCCGCTCGATCAACAATTTCTCGCGGACTTGCAAAAATGGCGCGAGAGTTTGGCAAAGGGAATTTTTCGCGTCAATCCCACGCTCGACGCGGCAGACCTCAATCGCGTCACGCAAATTTTGTTGGATCGTTTGATCTTTATTCGCGTCGCTGAAGATCGCGGCGTATTGGAATTTGGACAGGTGCGCGAGATTGCGCGCGAGTGGCGCGAGGAACGCGCACGCCCCATTACGACGCGGTTGTTTGCGTTGTTCCGCGAAGTGAATCGTCATCTCAATGGCGAAATTTTCAAGGCGACGCTGCCCGAACAATTGCAATGGGACGCGACGCTTTCTAAATTGTTGGCGGAAATTATTTTGGATGGACTCGAAGCGTACTCGTTTTTCAAAATGCCTGTCGAGCTGCTCGGCTCGATTTACGAACGCTATCTCGGCAAGACGCTGCGGATTGCGGGACGCGGCATAAAGTTGGAGGACAAGCCCGAAGTGCGTAAAGCGGGCGGGGTGTATTACACGCCAAAATATGTGGTGGATTACATTGTGGAACAAACGGTGGGACAATTGGTGGAGGGGAAATCGCCGAAAGAGCTTGCGAAATTGAAAATTCTCGATCCCGCGTGCGGTTCGGGATCGTTTTTGCTCGGCGCGTATCAAAAATTATTGGATGTGTTGGTCGAGCGACGACAGACGGCGGACGGCAGACAGCGCGGGATTGTTGACGACGCGCAGCCCGCGTTGTTGGACGATAGCGCGTTGCGGGAAACGCGTTTGTCGTTCCAAGACAAGGCGGCGATTCTGAAAAATAATTTGTTTGGCGTTGATCTCGATCCGCAAGCGGTAGAGATTACGATGATGAGTTTGTATATCAAATTGTTGGAAGGGGAACGCGGCTTGCTGACGGGACAGGGCGTTTTGCCGCGTTTGAATGAAAATATCTTGTGCGGCAATTCGTTGATTGGTTTTGACATTGGCGAATTGTCGGACGCGGAACGCGAACGCATCAATCCCTTTGATTGGGCGAGTCCGCGTACGGGCTTTGGCGAAATTATGGCGAGTGGTGGGTTTGACGCGGTGGTGGGGAACCCGCCGTATGGGGCAACCTACGGCAAGCCAGAAGAAAAATATTTTCGGAATACGTTTGCAGTTTTTGGCGAAATCAAAGATGTGTATGCTTGTTTCATTGAACAGGGGATCAAGAAATTATCGGTAAATGGAAAATTTTCGTACATTGTTCCATCGGCGTGGCTTGGCGGACCGGCGTATCATTCTTTACGCGAATTTGTTTTACAGTATCAAGTTGAGTTTGTGATTCTCTTGCCTTTCGATGTTTTTGCAGATGCGTATGTTGACACAGCAATCCTTGTTGTCGCAAAACGAAAACCTGAATCTACGAATCGCGTCAAGACATTTACGTTTGACAAGCGTGCCAAGCTTTCGACAATCCAATTGCGCGAGTCCGAGTATCATCTGGTCAATCAAATGGATTGGAGTGATTCTGCGGACAAGAAACTTGTCCTCAATCCTGGCGCGGTTGATCTATTGGCAAAAATCCGCAAACATACAACTCTTTCGTTTGCGGATGTCGTGCGGGTCAAGCGCGGAGTGCTTTTTGACAAAGAACTTTTGACGCCCGAAAAAACGTCCGCGCAGAGTCATCTTTATTTTGAGGGCGGCGTGTATCGTTACGAAATGAATCGCGTGACAAATCGTTGGATTGAGTACGGCGAGAAAATGCGTGAACGCCCGAAGGAGTTCGAGTGGTTTGAGGGCAGTCGAATTTTGTTACGGCGTTTGGTAAATCGCCAACAACGTTTGATGGCAACCTTAGCCGCAGATACTTTTGTGACGAACAAAAATCTTTACACCATATTATCCGCGCGAACAACTCCAGAAGTCATCTTGGGCGTATTGAACAGTCGCCTCATTTCATTTCTGTATGTGAATCAAGTTGCCCAAGCGACAAAAGACGATTTTCCGCAAGTGACGATCAAAGATTTAGCAGCGTTGCCATTTCCAGAATTGGACGCCGCGCGTCACGATCAAATGGTAAAATTCGTCGAACGTATGTTAGAGTTGCATCGTCAAGAAGCCGCGAATGAAACGGCACGTGAACGGATTGCGCGCGAGATTGCGATCACGGATGAAAAGATAGATGCGTTGGTGTACGAGTTGTATGGGTTGACGCGGGAGGAGATTGGCATTGTTGAGGGACAAAGGAATGGATTGATTGGCGCACAAGGAGAAAATCAGAATGAAAGCATTTGATCAATGTCCTATCTGTGGCGGAGAGTTGGTAGAGAAAAGAGTCGAGAAATTATTACGCGGAGGGGTGAACCTTGCCGTTGTCAGCGTAAACGCGCAAGTGTGTTTGCGGTGTGGTGAACGATTTTATGCAGAAGAAACCGTGAGATCGTTTGAGGAGCTGCGCCGCAAACTTGCGCGCGGCGAGACGCAAGACTTTCAACCCCTTGGCAGATCGTTTAAGTGGTTTGACGAGGAAATCGCGTTGATTGAAATAGGACTGCCAACGGATAACAAAGCAGATAAACGGAAAAGCGGATAGATCATCGCGCATCCGTTTATCCGCTAATCCGTTTTCAAAATCCGTTGGCAGAAATTATGGGAGGCAAACAGAATGAGTCTCATCGTCGAAATTAAAACCGCCGAAGGACAAACAATTGCATTGCTCACCGTTGATCCCAAAAATTTCAAGACGGGTTCGCGCGGTTTCTATGGACAGGGCAAAGTGGACTTGGACGGCAAAAAATATCAGACCCAAGTGCAAATGGTGGAAATCGGCAGCAAGGGCACGCCCGCGCCTGAAGAGCCGAAAGAATGAACCGCGAATCCCTCAATCCCCTCAATGCTTCGGGGCATGCCTTCGGGACAAGTCTTCGCGAATCTACGCGAATGAGATTCTTCATTTCATTCAGAATGACATTCTTTCACAGCTTCTCGTAGATTCGCGGTTGCCCAATCATGATCCTGCAAATTATTTTCCTCTGCGCGTGCGTGAGCGTGTTCGCGTGCGCGTCCCCCACGCCCGCGCCGCCGCCAACGCTTTCCAACGCGCCGACGGTGCTTGTGCCGTTCACACCGAGCAGCGGCGAGTTGCCACTGCCGACACTTTTGCCAACGGTGGTTGTGCCGTCCGCGCCACCATCGCCCGTCATCACTCAAATTGTCGTTACCACAATTCCGAGCGTCACACCCATCGCCGTTACTGTAACCGCGCGCCCGCCGACGCGCGTACCATTGACGCCCACGCCCGCCGAAACTGCGACGCCGATTCCTGAAGGGTTGCCTCAAGTGTTTGTCACCGCGTTGCGCGTCGAACCCGCGACACCGAAAGCGGATCAGGGCGGCACATTTTTCGTCACGTTCCAAAACAGCAGCGGCAAAGATGACGGCTATAATTGGGCGGTGGAAATTTGGGACACGGAAAATGATAAACGCCCATTCGGATTGACGACGCCGCAAAATTCACCGATGCCCGTCGGCGTTTCCAATTACACTTCGACGGGTTGGACGGTGAAAGGGTTAGGCGAATGTCACGCCTATCGCGCGCGCGTCATCGCGCGTGATGACGAAGACAATCGCGCGACATTTATTCAAGTGGATGGAAGTATCCTGTGGTTAGATTTTAGCGTGTGTCCGTGATGGCGGATGGCAATGTTGACTACTGCTATGTCATACCCCCCACTTTATCGGAAAATCATACCCTTCGATTTCGCGAAATGTGCTATTTCCAAGACTGGCGACTTTGCTGAGGTTGACGAGTCGAATCTTTCCACTCTGCGCCAGCGCGCTCTCGACAGTTTTGAAATGCCAACCACATTGCCAACGCGCGAATCAAGTTTCGTTTGCAGCGTTGGGGGGTATGATATATCGAGAATATAGGGGTTACGAAATAGCAATAGTCAACAGGCAAATGGCGGATGGCGGATGGCAAATCGCGTATCGCAAATCGCACTACCGAACCCCAAGGAGGAAGCATGAAAAAAATTTTTACGTCACGTACTCTATTCGCGTTCTTGATCGTCAGCGTCATCTTTTTTGTTGCCGCGTGTCGCGGACCTGCGCCGACTTCGACGCCTGTGCCGCCGACAGCGAATGTGCCAACCGCGTTACCGCCCGCGCCGACTGCGCCGCCGTTGACCGCTGCACCGACGGATGTGCCGCCGCCGACGGCTGTGCTGCCATCCGCAACCGCTGTGCCGCCAACGAACGCGCCCGCTGCAACGGCGGTCGTGCCAACCACCGCGCCGACAAGCAGCAGTGGCGTTGCAACGCCGATCAAACCCCCGACGCGAGCCGCCAGCAATCTGCCGCCCGCGAATGTGGATCGCGGTCCGCTCACAGGTTTGTACATTTCCGCGCTGCGCTTTGAACCCGGTTATCCGCGCCGCAATGATCCGATCAAGTTTTATGCGACGCTGATCAATAATTCGGGCAAAGAACAGTATTATCCCGTCTGTGCCGAAATTTTTCGCCCCGACGCGAAAAAATCTTTTGGCATCACCAACTGCGACAATTTGACGATTGCGATAGGCACGAGTGAAGTTTTCATTGGCAGTTGGATTGCCACGGGCATCAAAGAATGTATCCCCGCGCGCGCCCGCGCCGTTTTGCGCGAACAAGGGGAAGGGGAAGTGCGTTTGGTTTTCACCACGCTCAACGGCGGCGAGTTGTGGAAAGATTTTCAGGTCTGTCCGTAATTTTCCAGACCTGACACAGTACATCACAGATTTAGCCCCTTGCTCGCGAGGGATTTGGAATCCCGACGGAAAAAATGCGACTTACAAATCCGCCGCGAGCAGATCAATGGTCAACTTGAGATGTACTGTGTCAGGTCTCAACACCAATGAACAAACAACATACCCAACTCATCAATCGTCTTGACGACTCGGCAGCCCAAGTCGCCGACGCGGCAAAAAAATTATCGCCCGCGCAACTCGCGCACATTCCGAAAGAGGGCGAATGGTCACTGCACGGCGCGCTCGCGCATTTGCGCGATACGGAGGCGCGCGTTTTTTTGTATCGCGCGACGCGCATCTTGAAAGAAAAAGATCCGCCCGTCGTCGCGAGTTTCAATCAAGAAGAATGGAGCGCGGAACATTATGCGCCCGACGAGCCGATTGAAAATATCGTCAGCGAATTTCGCGCCGCGCGCCGCAAACTCATGAAACGCTTACGCCGCGCCCGTGGTAAAGATTGGACGCGTTACGCGATTCATCCCGAATACGGCAACATCTCTATCGAATACATTGCGCTGCACACGTACAATCACACGCTCGAACATTTGCAGCAATTGTTGGACGCGCAGGAACGGAATGTGTTGGACGCGGCGAATCGAAATTAGAGGTCGGAAGTTGGAAGTTAGAAATTGGATTCCAACATCCCAGCTCTAACTTTGAACATCCAATCATCTCGCAATGTTGTATCTATTTCTCGCGCGCTGGCGGTGGCGCAAGAATGTGTTTGCGCGGTATTTGGGGCGCAAAGAGCTGATATAATTTCAGTGCGGAGGTTATTTATGGCAGCATTGATGGATGAACCGAACAGCGTCAAACTTTACCTGAACAGTGAGCGCGCGCAAGCGGTGGCAACAGAATTTTTGCTAGAGTCTATGGGCAATCAAACTCTGGCAGGTCAACCGTACCTCATGCTTGGCGCATTACACGCGTCATGGATTGTCCCTGTGCAACTGGCGTATCCGCATACAGGAGCGATTGGCACGGTTGGTGTGATTGCGGTGGATGATGAAACGCAGCGTGTGATTGCTTGGACACCCATTGCCCAAATGAAACAAGTGAGTCGTCAATTACGCGAGAGCCGCGAGCCGTTGATCTCAGAACAATTTCGCGCGTTCATGACACCGTGACCCCCATTCCCTTCTTCGCGCAAGAGCGCCCCGAGTCATGTGTGCCTGCATGTCTGCGAATGATTTTGGCAACATTCAATGTTGTCAAAAGTGAGACCGAAATTTATTCGTGCTGTCAAACCGACATTGATGGGACGCTCCCTAGCGCGGCGGTTGAATGTGCGGCGAGTTTTGGGTTTGATGCGCGCACCCTGCGCTTGGATGGGCTCGAAAGTTTGCAAGCGCGTTTGCAAGAGCTTAACTCGCGCACAATTCTTTTTGTAAATCTTGCCTCTCTCATTGGCGTGAATGTCATTCACGCCGTCGTTCTCCGCTCACTCGACGTACAAAGAAATCAAATCCAAATTCTCGATCCCGCATTTCCACCTCAAGGGGAACGCGTGTGGTCATTGGATCAATTTCAACTCGCATGGCGCGCTGCGCGTTATCAAACCATTTTGATTCTCCCGCCAAAAGAATCTGTCGCGGCATAGGAAAATATGCTCATCATTGACGCTCACCTCGATCTCGCGTGGAACGCGTTGCAATTTAATCGTGACCTGCTGCAAAATGTGTACACGCTCCGCGTCCGCGAAGCGCGGATGCAAGGCGCGGGACGCGCGCAAAACACAGTCAGTTTTCCCGAGCTGCGCCGCGCGCGCGTCGCGCTCTGCTTTGGCACTGTTCTCGCGCGCGTGAATCCTTTTGGTTCGCCCGAAATTGATTACGGCTCGCCCGCGCAAGCGTTCGCCGCCGCGCGCGGACACTTGATGTACTATCACGCGCTCGCGCAGCAGGGACACATTCGCTTAATTACGAATCGCGCGCAGCTCGACGCGCACATTCGCGAGTGGGAAATTTTTGACGAGACGATAACGGAACTGACGAGCATCGCGCCGCCGACAGGAATTGTCGTCAGTATGGAGTGCGCCGATCCGATTTTGAATCCCGCGCAGGTGCAAGATTGGTTTGACGCGGGTTTGCGCGCGATTGGACCCGCGCATTATGGACACAATCGGTATGTGGGGGGAACGGGCACGGAAATTGGCTTTAACGACGCGGGCATCGAACTCTTGCACGCAATGGAACGCGCGGGCATGATGCTGGATGTGACGCATTTGAGCGACGAGGCATTTTGGGAAGCAATGGGTTTTTACGAAGGCGCGATTTTGGCAAGTCATCACAACTGCCGCGCCCTCGTGCCGCATCAACGCCAATTGACCGACGAACAAATTCGCGCGCTCCTCGCGCGCGACGCGGTGATCGGGGCGGCGTTTGATGTGTGGATGCTGATTCCCGAATGGAGTTTTGGCAAAGTGACAAATCGCGCGGCGAGCATTGCGACGGTGGCGGAACACATTGATCACGTCTGCCAACTTGCGGGCGACAGCACACACGCGGCGATTGGTTCCGATCTCGACGGCGGCTTTGGGCGCGAATCGTCGCCGTACGATCTCGACACGATTGTGGATGTGCAAAAACTCGCGGACGCGTTGTCCGCACGCGATTTTGACGACGGGGATATTGCGAATGTGATGCACGCGAATTGGCTGCGGTTGCTGCGGCGGGCGTGGGAAAAGGATGAGGGATGAGGGATGAGGGATGAAGAATGAAGGATGAATTTTACGACGAACGAGTGTGGGACGCGCGGCATTTCATTTACACTTTTTGGGTGGAGAACGAACACGCGCCGACAGCGCAAGATACGGCAAAGGGTTTGGAGATTGAGATTGAAGATGCGCGCGCGTTGTATGAGGAATTGAACGCGCGTCACGCGATCATGTTGATGGCGGGCACGCAAATGATTCGGATGGCGAATCCGTTTTCGGGTGTGCCGTCAGGGTTTCGTGTGCGGGTGGGCGACAAAAAGTTTTACGCGAATTGCGCGTGGGATTCATTCGGCATCCCTGCGGCATTGCACGCGGACGCGACGATTGACGCGTTTTGCGCGGGGACACAAGAGCCGCTGCGTTTGACATTGCGCGAGGGGAAAATTTCTGGCGATACCGCCATCGCGTATTTTCGCGTGCCGTTCGCGCAGTGGTACGACGACTTGGTTTTTACGTGAGCGAATATGTTGTTCTTTCGTGGAGAGAACGAGTTGCGGGAATGGCAGCGCGCGCGCAATGTGACGACAGGGGAAATTTTGTCGCTCGAACAATTGTGGGAATTATCCCAACACTGGTACGGCAATCGGCTCGACAAAAATTATCACGGACGCTCATTGGAAGAGGCGCAAGAAATTTTTCGAGAGATGGGATTTACTGCGCCGTTTTGGTATGTGATATGATACGCAAGGAGGCGCGACAATGGAAGCGACAATTATCGAAATCTTGGATGACTTGCGCGCAGCAGATGAAATCACGCGACGTTTTGAACGCCGCTATTGGTTGAGCTCTGCCGATTTCTACGCCTTGTACCAAAAAGGTGAGTTGGACGACGGCGAGAATTTAAGGGACTTTACGCAATGGGCAGGTTATTACGAGATCAAGTTGGCGCGTGAAGCCGCGCTCAATAAACTCTCGCACGCGCGCTTGCAAGAAATGCGTTCCAAAGCGGGTGGGGAAGCGCTCGAGCTTCGCCCCCTTGAACCGATGCTCAAAGTCGCCTAACATGGCTTTGCCTTCACGCGCTGAATACGAAGCGTTGGTATACAACCTGCCCTCGGTCTCTTCCGAAATTGAATCTTCGACGTTGCGCTTGTACAGCACGAGTGCATTGACCGCGTTCCTCGAAGGGGAAATTCAATTCACGAATGGACTCGTCCTTCAAGTTGCCGAAGTGATTGATTTTGGAACGAGTCGGATTCAAAAGTACGGTTACACGATTTTGCGCGGCGCAGAAAAATTACGCTGGTACGATCCGCAACCCCATCCTGAAAATCCCGCCCTCGCACCAACTTTTCCACATCATTTCCACGAGCCGCCTGACATCAAGCACAATCGTCGCCCTGCTCACGGCATTACTTTTGATGCGCCCAATTTCACTGTGCTCATCGCAGCGTGCATCGAATTGGGTGACGAAACGAACCAATAAAAAACAAAACCCGTACTCACAAGTACGGGTTTCGTTTTACGCCACCGTGATACTCGCATCCAAATACACATCTTGAATCGTATTCAACATTTTCACCCCATCCGCCATCGGACGTTGAAATGCTTTGCGTCCTGAAATCAATCCGGTGCCGCCCGCGCGTTTGTTGATCACCGCCGTCGCCGCCGCTTCGGCAAAATCATTTTCGCCCGACGCGCCGCCGCTGTTGATCAAGCCGATGCGCCCCGCGTAACAATTAATCACTTGATAGCGGCACAGATCAATCGGATGATCGCTCGTGAGTTCGCTGTACATCCGTTTATCAAATTTGCCAAACGTCACGCCGTCCGCGTTCAACGCGAGATAGCCGCCATTATTTTCGGGCAATTTTTGTTTGATAATGTCCGCTTCAATCGTCACGCCGAGATGATTTGCTTGCCCCGTGAGATCGGCAGAGACATGATAGTCCTTGTCTTTTTTGAAAACTTTGTTGCGGAGATAACACCACAACACCGTCGCCATGCCGAGTTCGTGCGCGTGTTGAAACGCTTCCGCCACTTCAATGATTTCGCGGTGTGAGCTTTCATTGCCAAAATAGATCGTCGCGCCTACAGCCGCCGCGCCCATGTCGTATGCTTCCTCGACGTTGCCGAACATGATTTGCGAAAAGTCGTTCGGGTACGTCAGGATTTCGTTGTGATTGATCTTGACGAGGAATGGAATTTTGTGCGCGTACTTGCGCGACACAATGCCCATCACGCCGAACGTGGACGCCACCGCGTTGCAGCCGCCTTCGATGGCGAGTTGAATAATTTTTTCGGGATCAAAGTAATCAGGATTTTTGGCAAAGCTCGCGCCGCCCGAATGTTCGATGCCTTGATCCACAGGCAAAATCGAAATATAGCCCGTGCCGCCGAGCCGTCCATTGCTATACAACCACGCGAGATTGCCCAACACGCGATTGTTGCGGTCCGATTGCATAAAGATACGATCCACCGCATCGGGTCCGGGGAGATGCAAACGATCCTTTGAAATTTTCGGTGCATTGAAACCGAGCAGAGATTCGGCTTTGTCGCCGAGTAGTGCTTGAATGTCAGTCGCCATACGTCCTCCTGATGTGTCGGCGTTGACGCGGGTTGAGTGGATTTGTGCGAAATTAAATGATCGCGCGTCGTGCGGATTATACACCATTGCGCGGCGCGTTTGTCATTGCGAGGAGCGCCCTCTTGCGATGCGATGTAATCATCGCCGCAATCTCGGTGTTCGCCGCGCGGAGATTGCGGCGATGTACGGCATCGCATCCCTCGCAATGACAAGCACTCGCCATGACAAACACGCGCGGCGCGCCAATCCAAAACGCGTTCGCCTGTAGTATAATTTGTCGCAACCGTATGCAATGTTACGCCCTCACTCCCGAAAAAAGACGCTGCGCGAATGACGCGCGCGACGCGTCCCATTTTTGCGCCGCGCATGAAAACGAAAACACGCGCGCGCTCAAAACGAGTCCCCCAAAGCGTTGGAACGGAATTTTTGCGCGCGTGCGCGAAGTTTTAGCTCCGCCGATCTATGATGGCGGAAAATATGACGTTCCGAAATGGTTGAACCACGCGCCGACGCCGCAAGTGATTGAACAGTTGCGCGTGCATCCCGATTCGATGGTGCGCTGGATGGCGGCGTTCGTCTTACGCAAACGTCGCGCGGCGGAAGCGATGGAACCGTTATGGCACGCGCTGCAACATGACAACACGCGTTTTGTGCGTCAACAATGCGCGGTGGCGTTAGGAAAAATCGGCGCGCCGCTCGTCTTTGCGCCGTTAGTCGAGGCGTTGCATCACGATCGCGATCAAGGTGTGCGTCAGGCGTGCGCGATTGCGTTAGGCAATTTGGGTTTCCCGCGCGCCGCCCCAGAAATCGCGCGCGTGTTGGAAGGCGAAGAAAACATTTTTGTAAGATGGGAGTGCATCGTCGCGCTGGGACAGCTCGGCGACAAGCGCGTGGAAAAATTATTGACCCGCTTGCAAGCCGAAGAAATCGCGCAGGTGATCCGCGAGGCGTGTAAAGACTCACTTTCCGAGATTCAGCACCAAGATCGCGCGACGGCTTAATAGAGAAAACAGTCAAGTCGTACTATGTCATTCTAATATAAGGATAGATGGAAAAGGGTAGCTCCTGTAAAATGGGATTCGGTTCCCCAACCAAATTCCCAACCCAAGGAGCATACCCCAATGA
>Ga0247727_10002154_pt1 | contig 45428 bp, 32 predicted proteins | sample WisWelCaveWW1625_FD_202498 | JGI IMG/M metagenome (GOLD analysis project Ga0247727, IMG submission 202498) | Biofilm microbial communities from Wishing Well Cave, Virginia, United States - WW16-25 | ecosystem: Environmental > Aquatic > Deep subsurface > Groundwater > Cave microbial mat | place...
GAACTCCACAGCCCCCGCTTGCATTGGTGGTTCGGTACTTAAGAAGAGCGACCCCAGCGGGATTCGAACCCGCGTCATCACCGTGAAAGGGTGATGTCCTAGGCCAGGCTAGACGATGGGGTCAAAAGGGTTATTTCTATTTCTCGGGTTTGTCAGATTTTTTTTCAGGAGCGGCTGTCTGAGAGAGGAGATCCGGCGCTTCTTCCTCTTCGGGTTCCACTTTGGCGACGGTCGTGACTTTGTCGTTGGCTTTTTTCATGTTGATAAGCCTGACCCCTTGGGCGACGCGGCCGGTCTCGCGGATGTCTTTCACGGAACAGCGGACGACCATGCCTTCTTTGGTCATGATCATGACATCGTCCTTGTCCGTGACGCATTTAAGACCGACGACTTCGCCGTTCTTGTCCGTCACTTTAATATTGGTCACGCCTTTACCGCCGCGCGAGGTGACGCGGTACTCGCCGACTTCAGAACGTTTACCAAAACCTTTTTCAGTGATCGAAAGAAGAGTCGCGTTTTTCGAAACCACCTCTACTCCGACGACATAATCTTTGCTCTCGAGATTGACGCCTCGTACCCCGCCGGCCGCGCGGCCCATACTGCGGACAAGCGTCTCGGGGAAGCGGATCGCCTTGCCTTTGCGCGTTGCGATAAAGATCTCCTGTTCGCCGTCGGTGAGCTCGGCTTCGATCAGCTCATCTTTCGGGTCGAGCCCGATCGCGATGATCCCGCCGCGGCGCGTATTCTCAAAATCAGTCAAGTCGCACTTTTTGATCTGGCCCATGCGGGTGGCCATGACAAGATACTTGCCTTCTTCAAATTTCCCGACTGGGATATAGGACGTCACCTTTTCACCCTGGGCCAGCGACACAAAATTGGCGATGAATTTGCCCTTCGCGATACGGCTGGCCTGAGGAATTTCATGCACCTTGATCATGAAAGCCTTGCCTTTGGAAGTGAAGAGTAAAAGATTGTCATGCGTCGACGCGATAAAAAGATGTTCGACAAAATCCTCCTCGACCACGCCCGAACCCACGCCCACGCCACCGCGCTTTTGCTTGCGGTAGGTGCCTACCGGCAGGCGTTTCACATAGCCCTGGTGGCTGATCGTCACGACCACGTCCTCCTCGGCGATCAGGTCTTCTATCTCAAGCTCCGTATCGATGCTCTTCGCGATGTCGGTGCGGCGCTCATCCCCGTATTTTTCTTTAAGCTTGCCGAGCTCTTCTTTTATGATGTCGAGGACTTTTTTGTCGGACTTCAAAATAGACTCGAGGTACTCGATGCGCTTTAAAAGTTCTTTGAATTCTTCCTGCAGTTTATGGATCTCGAGGCCTGTGAGCTTCTGCAGCTGCATTTCAAGGATCGCCTGCGCCTGCCGCTCGGAAAATTCATATTCCTCCACCAACGCCACCTTCGCCTCGGCGGGCGTCTTGGATTTGCGGATCGTTTTGATGATCTTGTCGAGAATATCGACGGCTTTCATGAGTCCTTCGACGATATGCGCGCGGTCTTTGGCCTTTGTCAGGTCAAACTGAGTCCTGCGAACGATGATCTCTTTGCGGTGGCGAATGTATTCGCTGATGATTTCTTTCAACTTGAGCACGCGGGGTGAACCGTCCACAAGCGCGAGGAGGATAATGCCGAATGTTTCCTGCATCTGTGTGTGCTTGTAGAGCTGGTTTAAAATGACCTGCGCGTTCGCGTCGCGCTTAAGGTCTATCACAAGGCGCATGCCGTCTTTGTCCGACTCATCACGCACGTCGGAGATGCCTTCTATTTTTTTATCGTTCACAAGGTCGGCGATGTTCTCGATAAGATTGGATTTATTCACTTGATAGGGAATTTCACTTACAACGATGGCCTGTTTTCCGTTTTTAAGCTGCTCGACGCCCGCCTTCGCGCGGATCTTGAGAAGTCCGCGGCCGGTTTCATAAGCCGATTTGATCCCCTCGGCGCCGCAGATCGTAGCGCCGGTCGGAAAATCGGGGCCCTTGATATATTTCATCAGATCTTTCGTCTGGATGTCCGGGGTGTCGATCGCCGCGATGATCGCGTCGGCCACTTCATTTAAATTATGCGGAGGGATGTTGGTCGCCATGCCGACCGCGATGCCGCTTGAGCCGTTGCAAAGAAGGTTCGGGAGCGTCGCCGGCAAAAGTGTGGGTTCTTCAAGTGTCTCGTCAAAATTGGGCGCAAAATTGACGGTGTTCTTTTCGATGTCCGAGAGCACCTCGCTTGTGATCGCCGCAAGTTTGGCCTCGGTGTAGCGCATCGCGGCCGCCGAATCCCCGTCGACGGAGCCAAAGTTGCCCTGGCCGTCCACGAGTGGATAGCGAAGCGAAAAATCCTGCACCATGCGCACCAGCGTGTCGTACACGGCCGTATCTCCGTGCGGGTGATATTTACCAAGCACTTCTCCGACGATACGCGCGCATTTTTTATAAGACCTTGAATGATCGAGCCCCAGTTCCTGCATCGCGTAAAGAATACGCCGGTGAACCGGTTTCAAGCCGTCGCGCACATCCGGAAGCGCGCGGCCCACGATCACGCTCATCGCGTAACTTAAATAAGACGCTTTCATTTCCTGCTCGATGAAAACAGGTTTTACTTTTTCATTGCGGGTGTATAAATTTTGCGGTGTTTTCTCTGCCATTTTGGTTCCTTTAAATGTCCAGATTTCTTACTTCACGCGCATACTTGTGAATAAATTCACGCCTCGGCTCCACTTCATCGCCCATCAGCGTGGTAAAAGTCTTGTCCGCCTCAACCACGTCTTCGAGTGTTACTTTAAGGACGGTCCGCTTTTCGGGGTCCATCGTGGTTTCCCAAAGCTGCTCGGGGTTCATTTCTCCCAATCCTTTATAACGTTGGATCGTAAGCCCTCTTTTTCCTTCGGACTGCACAAATTTCAAAACCTCAGCCAGATTCTCAAGATACGCCGGCTCCCCCTCTTTTTTCTCCACCCGGTAAAGCATGTTTTTCTTGAAAGTTTCCTTTTCGTTCGCGGAAGCCTTCTGGCTTTTAGACTCCTTTTTGGGGGCGGGGGCGGCTGCGTTGTAATCCTCAATCTCCACGTTCATTTTATCAAGCTGTTTTATGATCTCATAAAGCTCATCGGCTTCGAAAAACTCGACAAGATCAAGCTCCTTAGTGATGGCGCTCCTTTTATCACCCTTATCACCCTCTTTTCCAGCTTCTCCTAAGTCCACTTCCTTGCCCTTTTTCTTCTCAAACTTCTTAATCACGTCAGCAAGCTCGTCATCATTGTATAAAAACTGGTCAACTCCCTCCACTTTTACCCTATAAATAGGTAATGTTTTGGTTTTCTTATCTCTGAATGATATATATTTTGACAGCTCTACTCCACGTCTTTCTATGCCAGAAGTTAGCTTGTCCAATGATACCAATAGGTTAAGAAGCTCTAGAAGCTTTTTATCAGCTATTTTTTCCTTATCTTTCATTCTTATTAAGGTCAAATTCTCACCACCAAGCTCGAGTAAAAGCCCACTCATCTGCTCTTCGGTCTCGATATATTCCTCCCTTTTTCCTCGCTTAATCTTATAAAGTGGAGGCTGGGCTATATAAATATGGCCTTTTTCGACTAGTTGGTGCATTTGGCGATAAAAAAAAGTGAGCAAAAGGGTGCGAATATGGCTTCCATCGACATCCGCGTCGCACATGATAAGAATCTTGTGATAGCGCAGCTTCTCGAGGTTAAAATCTTCGCCAATGCCGGTGCCAAGCGCATTGATGATTGTACAGATCTCATCATTGGAAAGCACCTTATGCAAACGCGCCTTTTCGACGTTCAAGATTTTACCCTTCAAGGGCAGGATCGCTTGAAAGCGCCGGTCGCGGCCTTGCTTGGCTGAGCCTCCGGCCGAATCACCCTCGACCAGATAAATCTCGCACAGTGCCGCGTCGCTCTCCTGACAGTCAGCGAGCTTGCCTGGTAGTGAGCCGCTGTCAAGCGCGCCTTTACGGCGTGTAAGATCGCGCGCTTTGCGCGCAGCCTCGCGGGCTTTAGCGGCGAGCACGGCTTTTTCAATGATCCGGTTCGCGACACTCGAATTTTCCTCAAAAAATTTGCCGAGACCTTCATTGACAATAGATTCCACAAGGCCTTCGACTTCACCATTGCCGAGCTTCGTCTTTGTCTGTCCTTCAAACTGCGGGTTCGGTACCTTGCAGCTAATGACCACCGTGATGCCTTCGCGGATGTCATCACCCTGGATCGTAATGTCGTCTTTCAAGATATTTTTGCCTTTGCAGTATTGGTTCACGCACCGCGTCAGCGCGGATTTAAATCCGCTCACGTGCGTACCGCCCTCTATAGTATTAATATTGTTAACAAAACTAAAAATGTTCTCCGCGTAGCCGTCGTTGTACTGCATCGCGATCTCGACCAGGGTATGGTCTTTTTCCTTCGCGAAATAGATAACTTTGGGGTGCACGGCGTTCTTGTTTTTATTCAGCTCTTGGACAAAAGAAACAAGGCCGCCCGTGAAATAGTACTCTACGAACCTCTCTTCCTTCCCCCTCTCATCTTTCATGGAAATCGTAAGCCCTTTATTCAAGAAAGCCAGCTCTCTTAGGCGGTTGGCGAGAATATCGTAGTTGTATTCGATTGGGATCGAAAAAATTTCTTTATCGGCCTTGAACGTGACTTTTGTGCCGTTGGTTTTTGACTTCCCGATCGTGGTAAGCTTTGTGGCTGTTTTCCCTCTTTGGTATTTCTGGTGGTAAACTTTGCCGTCGCGCTTAATTTCCACTTCGAGCCACTCGGAGAGCGCATTCACGACGCTCACGCCCACGCCGTGCAGGCCGCCAGAAACCTTGTAGGTTTTCTTGTCAAATTTTCCGCCCGCGTGCAGCATCGTCAAAACTACTTCCACGGCGGGTTTCTTTTCCCCGGCGTGGATGTCGACGGGAATACCGCGCCCGTTGTCCGTCACGGAGACGCTGTTGTTGCTGTGGATCACTACATCGATCTTGTCCGCGTGGCCGGCCAGCGCTTCATCGACGGAGTTGTCTACGACCTCGTACACCAGATGATGAAGCCCGCGGACTCCCGTGTCCCCGATATACATGGCAGGACGCTTGCGAACCGCCTCCATTCCCTCGAGAACCTGGATACTTTTCGCGCCGTAATCTGAAGCCTTCGTCTTGTCAGCGCCGTTCGTAGACTCGGATTTTTTAGGGGGAGTCAATTTTTCATCCTTTTTATCTTTTATTTGAGTCATAATGGTGGGGTTAAAATTCCCCTATCTTAAAATGAATTTCAGTAATTCTATCTTTTCCAAGCCTTGTTTTCAATCCTTTTAAAAGCTGCCGCTTTTTCATCACAAGCTCTTGAAGCCAGACCGAGCTATCAACGCGTATGGTTAAAACGCCCTTTCGGAGACCCGTAGGTTTTGAGTGTTTAAACGCATCTTCACCCGCCCATTCTTTCCAAAAAAACTCCACATCTTCCTTGGTGAGATCGTTCCGGCTCTCAAGCCCGGCAAAAACGCTTTTGAGTATCTCCCCGATCGGAGCGGCCCGCCTTTTGCCTTCCAATTAATTCACCTGCATCGGGAGCACGATGTAGGTATAGTTGTCGCCGCTTTTTATCGTCGCGGGTTTTTCGGGGTCAATAAAACCAAATTTCACGCTCTCATCGCCTACATTCTTCAAGACATCGATCAGAAAATTCGGATTAAAGCCTATCACCAGCTCCCCACCCTTATAATCAATTTCTATCTCCTCGCGCGCCTCGCCCAGGTCGGGCGTATTTTTTGTGATGATCATTCTGTCTTTTATGATATTCACTTTTACCGACTGAGATTCTTGATTGGTGAGAATGCTCGCGCGCCTAGCTGCTTGGAGAAAGTTTTGTGTATTAATCATCACTTCTTCTTTTAATTTTTTGGGGATCACTTGCTCGTAATTAGGATATTCACCCTCTATCAACCGTGAAACGATCGTGATTGCTCCCAAATTTATCTGTAGTTGGTTCTCCTTAAAATAAAAAAGAGCGTCGCCCTCTTCTAATAAATTACGGTTCAATTCCTGGATTGTTTTCATGGGGACGATCACATCTTTTTTAAAATTCCCCATCCCCTGGATTTCCTCTTCCGCCAAAGCCAGTCTCCGGCCGTCCGTCGCCACCAATTTAAGAAATTTCTCATGGAAACTGAATAAAATACCATTCAAAACATACCGCGCTTCATCATGGCTCATCGCAAAGCTGGTAAGCTGGACCATACTTTTAAGCGTAGCTTGCGGGATTTTAATAAGGTCCAGACCCTTGGTATTGGTTAAAGGAAAATCCGGAAGTTGGGGAAAGTCCTCCCTCAAAAGACCCATTAAACGAAAATAGCTCTTACCCGCCTCAATACTCACCGATTGGCCTTTTTTTAAAAAAACCTCGATCGGAAATTGACTAGGAAGCTCTTTCACAATTTCACTAAATTTCCTAGCGGGGACCGTGATAGACCCTTCTTCCAATACCTCGCCGTCAATTTTAACCGAAACTCCTATCTCAAGATCGGTGGTGGTAAGTTTAATGGACCCTTTTTTAGCTTCTACAAGGATATGTGAAAGAATGGGTAGGGTGCTTTTTGTGCTGACCGCATTTTGAACAACTTGAATTCCTTTTAAGAGACTCTCTTTAGAAGTTTTTATCCTCATTTTTACTCCGCTGTTATGTCTGTTGTTTTAAAATATTAAATAGTATTAGTAATAGGGGTTGTGAATTTTTCATTTATATTGTAAGTTAATGAAATTAAATAAGTTACAAAAATAATAAGTTGTGGATAAGTTTAGGGTTATACACAAACTGAATGTATCAACACTACTTTTTAATCTCCATCACCAACTTATCCACAAGTGATTTTGTTTTTTGGTCCTTTTTAATGTCCCTCTTTATTTTATTATATGCATGAAGAATAGTTGTGTGGTCTCTCCCCCCAAACTGCTCGCCTATTTCAGGTAAGGATAGGTTTGTCATCTCTCTAACAAGGTACATCGCTAAATGTCTGGGGTAGACTATATTTTGTGATCTACGCTTCGCGGTCATATCCGAGGGGCGTAATTCAAAGTATTCTGCCACTTTTCTTTGGATAAGGTCAACCGTGATCTTCTTTTGATTTTCTACGATAAGGTCTTTAAGAACTTCATAAGCGATTGTTTCATCCACCTCTTTACCAACCAATTTAGAATAAGCCACTACCCGGATTAGGGCCCCCTCCAGTTCCCGAATATTGGACTTTATTTTGTCCGCTATAAAAAATGTGACCGGATCGGGGATGTGTAAATTTTCCTTTTCAGCTTTTTTTCGCAGGATCGCGGTTCTCGTCTCAAAATCAGGCGGCTGGATGTCTGTCACAAGACCCCACTCAAACCGAGAGACAAGTCTTTCCTCTAAATTATTGATATCTTTAGGTGATTTATCGCTTGAAACAACGATTTGCTTATGCGCATCGTACAGACTGTTGAACGTATGGAAAAACTCTTCCATCGTGGCTTCTTTACCCGCGATAAAATGAATATCGTCTATCAAAATGCAGTCGACGTTGCGGTACTTTTCCCTGAATTTGAGCGTTGTCCCGGTCTTGATCGCGTTGATAAGTTCATTAGTAAATTTTTCACTCGTGATATATAAGACGCGGGAACCGGGAGTTCTCCTTAAGATCTCCTGTCCGATGGCATGCATTAAATGCGTTTTTCCAAGGCCGACCGGCCCATAGATAAAAAGCGGATTATACGCTTTGGCCGGCGCCTCCGCTACCGCCATTGATGCTGCTTGGGAAAAGCGATTGGAGGGCCCTACGACAAAGCTTTCAAATGTGTATTTAGGATTTAAATTAAGACTCGCGGGGTTCGTCACAAATAAGGCGGCGCTGCTCCTGGGCTCGCCGGGAAAGCGGCTATTGGAAGGAACACTTTCTTTGGGGGTGTCTTTTAGAATTTCGTAGCTTAACCGAGCGTCCAGCGTATTTAAATTTTCTTTAACCGCCGAGAGGATCATGCTCTCATAATGATCTATGATCCAATTTTTAAAAAATTCATCCGGAACGCCTACCACAAAACCATCTTCCTGCATATGCATTGGCTTGATGGGTTTTATCCAGCGCTCATAAACCTGAGGCATCAGCTCCTTCTGCAAAGAGTCCAAAACTTTAAGCCATGCCTCGGCAGCAGGATGAGACTCTACTTTATCCACAGATACTCCAAAATAGCTACTTATTAAATTTTATATTGTAAATTCAACTTGTTTATTTTGAACAACTTATGAGCTAATATTTAAGATGTGTAAAAAACTTAAAAAACACTAACTTATCAACAACTTATCAACAGGCACCTGTTACGAGTTTTTTTGAAGGATATGAGGTGAATTATATCAATAGCGTTCTTTGTTTGCAAGAAAAAAGAGACGTTTTCTTTGAGTTTGGATTCTTCGGGGGCTTTATGCTATAATCCTCGCACTTCTTTGGATGTGAACGGTATTTAAAAAGGAATGTCATGAAAAAAACACTTACAAATAAATCAAATATCAAGAGAGTTAGGACGCATGGCTTTAGAAAAAGAATGCGGACGAGAGACGGCCGTAATGTCCTTAGAAGGCGTCGCCAAAAAGGACGGAAAAAACTCACGGTTTAAGTTTGGTTTTGAATTCTCGGCAAGGCTGGCTTTTTCTTAAAATTTCCGATAATCAAAAATTCCACGCCGGCTTAAAAAAACCGATTTTATTTATCTCTGTCCCGAAGCGCGCGGTGCCTCTGGCGACACGCAGAAACCGCTTGAAACGCCTCATACGGGAAGCGGTTCGCGCCCAAAATGTAGTTTGCGATATTTCCAAGATCTACTGGTTTCGCGTCTTAAGCGCGCCCGGGCAGCCGGATTATAGTTGTGTGAAACAAACGGTCAAAGAACTTTTCTTAAAGTGAATCGGACCATGAATCCTATAAGCGGCGCCGCGTCGTTTTTTGTCTTGCTTGTATCAAGTTTTTTCCGGGCGCTTGGGCTCAGAGCGTGTAGGTTTTATCCCACTTGCTCTGTCTACTCAACCCAGGCTTACCGGAGTTTTGGCTTTTTTCGGGCTTCGGGGTTAGTTATAAGGAGAATTTTGAGATGTCATCCCTGGTGCGGGGGTGGTTATGACCCCACCCCGCGTTAAAGTATAGAAAGGCCATATTATCTCATGGAAAAAAGAGTTTTAATCGCGATCGCGCTTTCATTTGCCCTGCTAGGCTTCTATCCTTTTGTTTTGGAGAAATTTTATCCGGGCTACTCTTCGTCAAAATCCGTATCCTCCAAGCCTGCGGCTGTAAACCTGGCCAGCCCGGAAACCACCCATCTTAAAAGCTCGCCACTCGACCCCGCGGCTTTTTCTGAAAAAGAAGACATCGTTTTTAAAAATGACAGTCTAAAACTTTTATTCAACCAAAGATCCGGCGCAATTCGGGGAATTTCTTTCCGAGAATTCATTGATTACCGCGAAAATATCCCGCTTACGTTCCTTTCTTTGGGCGAAAATACGGGCGCGCCCACCGCGCTGCGTTTTTTGGAGGGCGTTGCGACCGATGAGAAATTGTCCCATTATGAAATGAGACAAAGCTCGGAAAACACGCTTGAGGCCACAGCGTTGGGAGACAAATTAAAAGTAACAAAAAAATACGTTTTCAAAAAAGGCGGTTATGACGCGGCGTTAAACATTGTTTTTGAAAATCTCTCGAGCGCGCCGGTCGAACTGCGCTACGAGCTTTTCGCGGGGTCCAGCGTTCCTCCGAGACATTCGATCGACAGGCAGTATATCGAAGCCAATTTTTATTCTAAGATCCAGGACAAAGAAGTTCTTCGCCATATACGTGAATCCAAACAGGGTAAAATAGTCACAAGCGACGGCCCCATCGAATGGGTCGCGATAAAAGACAGGCATTTTTCCGTGATCGTGAAGCCGAAGTCAGAGGGCGCTTATACCGGCAATGTCGAGGGTCTTGGTCATGAGAATTTCAACGCCAGCCTTGTTTCCCCAAGGATTGTGGCCCCGGCCGGCGGGTCGATAAGTCATGAATTTCTTCTTTATATCGGCCCCAACCAGATCGAACGCTTGGAGCCGCTGGGGCTTGGCCCCGTCGTCAATTTTGGCAGGCTTGACTGGATCGGCAAACTCCTTGTGGGGACGCTCGAGCTTCTCAACAAGATCTTTAGAAACTACGGCCTTGCGATCATCGTGCTGACCGCTCTCATCAATCTCCTCTTCTTCCCTCTCACGCGCTTGAGTTTTATGTCCATGAAACGAATGCAGGATGTGCAGCCTCAAGTGGCGAAACTGCGCGAGCAGCATAAAAATAGTCCTGAAAAGATAAATAAGGAAATGATGGGGCTCTACAAAAAGCACAAAGTGAATCCCTTTGGCGGGTGCCTCCCACTTGTGATCCAGATGCCTATTTTTATGGCGCTTTATGTGGCGCTTTCAAAGACGGTCGTTCTGATAGATTCAAAACTTTTTTGGATCAAAGATCTGTCCTCACCGGACGATGTCTCTCTGCCTTTTGCGCTTCCTTTTCTCGGCGCTACCATCCATTTACTCCCGGTCATCATGATCGGCGCAATGGTCGTGCAGCAAAAATTCACGCAAGTCAGCATGGCCAGCCAGGATCCCACGATGCAAATGCAGCAAAAGATGATGGCCTTCATGATGCCGATTGTTTTCGGTTTTATTTTCTACACGATGCCTTCAGGACTCGTGCTCTATTGGCTCACGAATACGGTCATCATGACCGCATATCAGTTTTATCTAAAACGTACGCATTAACCCGTTATTCTGAGGTCGCCATAAGCGGCCGAAGAATCTAAATATATGAACATTGTCTCGGATAAAAAATACGACGTGATCGTCATCGGCGCGGGACACGCGGGGTGCGAAGCGGCGCTTGCGGCCGCGCGCATGGGCGCGCAGACGCTGATGTTGACGATGAATCTGGATTCTGTCGCTCAGATGTCGTGCAATCCCGCCATAGGCGGCATTGCCAAAGGCCATATTGTGCGCGAGATCGACGCGCTCGGCGGCGAAATGGCGAAAATAACGGACCGCACGGGCATTCAATTTAGGATGCTTAATACCAGCAAGGGCCCCGCCGTGTGGGCGCCGCGCGCGCAGTGCGACAAAAGAATGTATCAGATCGCGATGAAGCACGTCCTCGAATCCCAGGAAAATCTTGATTTAAAACAAGGCGAAGTCAAAGAGCTCATCACCGACGGAAATGCGGTCGTAGGTGTTCTCACGAATATTCAGACGCTCTACTATTCAAAAACAGTGATCATTACGACCGGAACTTTCCTAAACGGGCTTATTCATATAGGAGACGTTACGTTTGGCGGCGGCCGCGCCGGCGATAAACCATCCGTCGGTCTTTCAGCTTGTCTTGAAAAATTAGGTTTTGAAATTAAGCGCTTAAAAACCGGTACACCTCCGAGACTGAACGCGAAATCAATCGATTTTTCAAAGCTGGAACCACAGCACGGCGACTTTGACCCCACTCCTTTTAGTTTTCAGACGAAAAAAATTACGCAATCCCAGCTCCCTTGCTATCTTACGTATACTAGCGAGCTCACGCATAAAATTATCAGAGAAAATTTACACCGCTCTCCCCTCTACTCGGGAAAGATTCAAAGCCGTGGGCCTCGGTATTGCCCTTCGATCGAAGATAAAATAAATCGTTTTGCCGACAAGGAGCGCCATCAATTATTTTTAGAACCAGAGGGCCGTTTTACAAACGAAGTTTATATTAACGGGTTATCAACAAGTTTTCCACAAGATATTCAGATAAAGCTTGTTAAAAGTATACAAGGTCTTGAAAATGCTGAACTTATGAGATTTGGATATGCAATTGAATACGATTTTTGTCCGCCGACCCAAGTAAAAGCAACTCTTGAGACAAAAAAAGTTGAAAATTTATATCTGGCAGGTCAGATCAATGGAACTTCTGGCTATGAAGAAGCCGCTTGTCAGGGGCTCATGGCTGGTATTAATGCTGTTTTAAAAGTGAGAGGAGAGAAGCCATTTATTTTGGATCGGTCCGAAGCCTATATTGGTGTGTTGATAGATGATCTTGTTACGAATGGGACAGAGGAACCTTATCGTATGTTTACCTCCAGAGCAGAGCATCGTTTGGTCTTAAGGCAAGACAACGCTGATAAAAGACTCATGCGCTATGGGCATGATATTGGGCTTATATCGAATGAGCAGCATAAGAAATTTTCTGAGAAAGAAGAAAAGGTAAACGAATGGATCCAGAAAATAGGGAAGAGGCGCCATCACCAAGTACCTATGGATCAATACCTTAGGAGATCGGAAGTTGCTCTAAGCGATGTTTTAGGCATTATGAACGAATCCATTGAAGATAGAGAAGTGGCCTCCCAGGTAGAAATAGAGATAAAATATTCAGGTTATATTCAGCGTGAGTTAGGGGTAGTTAATAGACTTAAACAGTATGAAGAAAAAAAGATCCCTTTTGGGTTAAATTTCAAAGAGATAAAGAGTCTGGGCCGTGAAGCCCAGGAAAAGCTGGATAAAATAAAACCTGAATCTCTTGGACAGGCGGCTAGAATCTCCGGAATCACGCCCTGTGATATTTCCGTTTTAGCCGTCTACATGGAAAAACTCCGCAGGTCCTCATAAAATAGGGGAGAGCGGCCAGTTTCCACGTGGAAACTGGCCTATGGTTCCGGCCCTTCGGGTATCCTTTTCGGGGGCCTACGCTAGAATGCAGGGGATCGTTGTGCGTTGTGTGAAGCGCGTGTGATTCGTTCTCTCGCCGGGCGCCTACGGCGCCGGAACGGAACCTCAGGACATTCGATAGGACGCTCCGGCCTATCCTGAAAAGGACACCCGAGGGGCCTTGATCCAGAGATAGTCATTCAAGCAACCTTCTTCCTTCTCCGAAGCGATTTGCCCTTTTTCGACTGCTCATGAATCCGAACTAAATGCTATGGGAGACGGCAAAAGAGCTTTGCTGATGTCTTTTGACATGGAGGCTCTTTTGCCGAGGATTCCCAAGTATTTAGAGAGGATTCATAGTCGAAAAAGGGCTAGAGTCCGCCGTAGCTTTAGCGGACGGGGAGCGAAGGAGAAAGAAGAAGGGTGCTTAGGAACTTTCTTATCACTCACCGGACTGATTTAATGATTATATTTGACAAATATCAAAGGCCGGCATAGTATGAATCAAATTAACTATTTTCGAGAGATAAATGGCTAAAATCGTAGCGATATGCAATCAAAAAGGCGGCGTAGGAAAGACAAGCACCGCTGTTTCTTTATCTGCCTGCCTGGCGCTCGAAGGCAGAAAATCTTTACTGGTTGACCTTGATCCTCAAGGCAATGCGACGAGTGGAATGGGCGTTGATAAGACCAAGGTTGAAAGGTCCATTTATCACGCGCTACTCGAGGGAAATAATATCAGTGAAATAGCGATCCCTACCTGTGTGGAAAATTTATTTATTATTCCCGCCAATGATCATTTAGCCGGTACAGAAGTGGAGCTTGTCAGTGAAATGGGAAGGGAGGGAAAGCTGAAAAAGGCGCTCTTACAGCTGGATTCATCGTTCGAATTTGTGATTATTGACTGCCCGCCATCTCTGGGTCTTTTGACCGTTAACGCGCTGACCGGAGCTCAGTCGGTGATGATCCCGATCCAGTGTGAATACTATGCACTTGAGGGACTAAGCCAGCTTGTGAAGACGATTAATTTGATCAAAGACAATCTCAATCCTTCGCTTGAGATAGAGGGTATTTTGATGACGATGGCCGACTTTCGTACCAACTTGACCCAGGAAGTGATTGATGAAGTAAAAAAGCATTTCGGCCAAAAAGTCTACAATACGGTCATCCCCAGAAACATAAGACTCAGTGAGGCGCCTGGTTTTGGGAAGCCCATTTTTCTCTACGATAATAGTTCAGAGGGCGCCAAGAAATATAGAGAATTTGTACAAGAGTTTTTGATATTAAATAGTGTAAGTATTTCAAATTAAATAACTTATAAAATTATAAGTCGGAGGTTTTATGGAGAGAAAAGTATTGGGTCGCGGGCTTGAAGCCCTGATCCCTTCTACGGACGGACAGGGGATAAGGGAACGTGTGCAGATGTTGAAAGTATCCCAGATTAGCGCTAGCCGTTTCCAGCCTCGTCTTAATTTTTCTCCTGAAAAGATCGAAGAATTGGCCAAATCCATCCGGGAAAAGGGCATCATCCAACCGGTGCTGGTGCGCGCCACGGATGCGGATAATTTTGAATTGATCGCTGGCGAGCGCCGTTTGCGCGCCGCCAAGCACTTGGGGTTGGCGGAAATACCCGCGATTATCCGCCGCGTGGCTGATGCGGACCTTTTGGAGATGTCGATTATTGAAAATATCCAAAGAGAAGAGCTTAATGCGCTCGAGGAGGCCAAGGCTTACCGGCGCCTGGCGCAGGAGTTTGGTTTGGCGCAGGACACGATCGCCCAACGGGTGGGAAAAGATAAATCATCTATATCTAACCTATTAAGAATACTTAACTTACCAGAAAACGTACAGGACTACTTGGCTAGAAACTTCATCACACTTGGTCACGCTAAGGCGATCCTTTCCTTGCACGATGCTAAGCAGCAAATGCAGTTTTGTGAGCGAATTGTGAAAAAAAGTTTATCAGTGCGCCAGACAGAGCTTGCGGTAGGCCAAAAAGTTACGAGAAAAAGCAAAGGGAAAAGATCTGTCACCTTATCTTCAGCGGACGCCGAGATAAAAGCGCTCGAAGAAAAACTCCAGCACCGGCTTGGAACCAAAGTTCGTGTTCATCAGGGTAAAAAACGGGGCAATATTGAGATTGAATATTATTCACTCGAAGACCTTGACCGCCTGCTTGGTCTGTTGGGCGTCCAAAGTTGACATTGCTTAAATTATCTTTTAAACTAAACACTTCAAAATTAAGGGGTTAGAAGATAAAAGCATGCCAGAGCCGACACTCGTTATCATAAAACCTGATGGTCTGCAGAAGTCTTTGACGGGAAATATTCTCACAAGAATTTCTGAGACGAAGCTCATCATTATCGGGACGAAGATCAAAGAAGTCTCCCGCGAACTCGCCGAAGAGCACTACTGCCATCTGAAAGACAAGCCTTTTTTTGAGGAGATTGTCAAATATCTGATGGGTGAGTTTCACACGAAAAGAATCATGGCTATCGTCTATTACGGCGAAGACGCGATTCAGAAGGTCAGAAATGTCTGCGGCGCGACCAATCCGGAAGAAGCCGAGCCCGGCACGATCCGCGGCTCTTATGGGAGGATCACCACGAAGGGGATTTACGAGAATGCCATCCACGCATCGTCAAACCTCACGGACGCCGAGCGCGAGATCAAGCTCTGGTTTGAGCCGAACGATATTGTCGAAGAAAATTTGTTTCCCACCAAACAAATAGTTATTTCCCAGTGTAAAAAAACCGTATGGGTTTAAAGAGCATGACCGGATTTGGGCGCGCCGAGCTCAAATCCAAAAACGGTTTTATCCGCGTGGAGTTTAAAACCACCAACCACAAATTTTTGGAAATTTTTTCACGCCTACCGGGCCATTTGGCGGAATTTGAAGACGGCATCCGCAAAGGCATTTCCCAGGAGCTTCGGCGCGGCAAGGTAAATCTTTTTATTTCCGCGCCGGACCCCTCGGTTTTTGTGAGCCGCCTTGTCTTAAATGAAGCGCTCGCGAAGGAAGTGGCCCACAGCGTCCAAAGACTTAAAGATATTTTGAAGTTAAAAAATCCCGGCCCCGAGGCGCGGGAAAAAGAGTTTATCCTGAGGGAAGTGTTGCGTTACCCCGATGTTTTGACGAAAGACAATTCCGCGAGCGAGCGCAAACATTTTTTTCAGGACATCCAGAAAGCGGTGGCGCTGGCGCTCGCCAACCTCGCCCGATCGCGGGTCTTTGAGGGAAAAGCGCTCGAGAAAGATTTCCGAAAACGCCTGGCCGAGATGGAAAAATCTTTAAAGATCATCAAACACCGGATCCCCGTTGTCGCAAAAGAATATAAGGTAAATTTGCGGGGAAAAATGAAAGATTTTATCAAGGAAGGACAGATAGACTCCGAAAGACTGACGCTCGAGGTGGCGCAGTACGTGAAAAACTCGGATATTTCGGAAGAAGTGACGCGTCTCGAGAGCCATATTCAAGGCATGCGCAAGACCTTGAATGAAACCGGGGAGCTCGGACGAAAGATCGATTTTATAGGTCAGGAAATGTACCGTGAAGCCAACACGATGGGCGCGAAATCAAGCGACGTCAGTATCGCCAATCAGGTGATCGAGATAAAAAGCGCGATCGAGAAAATAAGAGAGCAGGCGCAGAATGTCGAGTAGTAAAAAGCACGGACGGCTTTTCGTGATCTCCGCGTCCTCAGGTACCGGGAAAACGACGCTTGCGCGTGAGCTTTTGAAAGAAGATAAAAATCTTGTGCAGTCTATTTCTTACACAACGCGTACTCCGCGGTCAAATGAACGCAATGGCGAGGACTATTATTTTGTGACAAAGCAGGAATTTCTGTCGATCAAAAAGAAAAAAGGTTTTCTCGAATCGGCCAATGTTTTCGGATGGCTTTACGGCACGCCCAAGAAAGAAGTCGACGAGCATTTAAAACGCGGCCGCGATGTGCTGCTCCTGATCGATGTGCAGGGCGCTAAAAAAGTGAAAAAAATCAGGAAAGACGCGGTATTCATATTTTTGGCGCCGCCCTCGAAAGAAGAGCTGAAGCGCCGGCTGAATAAACGCGGTACCGAATCCCGGCAGGAGATCAACACGCGCTTTAAAGTAGCGACGAGCGAATTAAAAGAACTGAATAGTTTGTCCCTCTGCGACTACCGCATCGTGAACCGCGACATTCCGGTCGCGCGTGAGGTCTTAAAAGCCATTATAAGGTCTGAAAAGCTGGTGCCGCGATGAGCGACAAAAAAAATATTCTTTTGGGTGTCACGGGGTCTATCTCGGCCTACCGGGCCTGTGATCTCATTACGGAATTAAAAGAAGCCGGCTACTCGGTAAAAGTCGTGATGACCAAAGACGCGCACCACTTCATCACGGCGTTGACACTCCAGAGTTTTTCCGGCAATGAAGTCGTGGAAGACTTTTTCTCGGTGCCGGGAAGAGTGAAACCCATTCATATCCAGCTTGCGAAAGAATCCGACCTCATTTTGATCGCGCCCGCGAGCGCCGATATTATCGCGAAGCTCTCGCACGGCCTGGCCGATGACGTGCTGGCCTGCACGGTGCTTGCAAGCACGTCGCCGCTTGTGATCGTGCCCGCGATGAACGAAAAAATGTATTTTAATAAATTTACGCAGGAAAACATCAAGCGCCTGGAAACAAACGGCGCCGTCATTGTGCCGCCGATCGAGGGGCACCTCGTCTGCAGCGATCAAGGCATGGGACACATCGCTGAAAACGCATCCATCCTCAAAGCCGCCAAAGCCGCCCTTTCTTCCAAAAAGTAATGAAGCTTCGCATTCTCGTGGCCTCCGGGCCTACTCAAGAGCCGCTCGACCCTGTTCGTTTTCTGTCCAATTATTCCACGGGCACAATGGGAAAATATCTTGCCGAAGCCGCTCAAAAAACAGGGCATAGCCTGACGCACGTGCAGTGTCCTCGCGACGCCCAAACCGCGCGTGAACTTTTGAAGAAACTTTCGAGCCTTTTGCCCAAAAACGATGTGCTGATCATGGCCGCGGCGGTCTGCGACGTGCATCCGGCCTCATTTTCTGCCGGAAAGATAAAAAAGGACAAGCTTTCTTCCATTCGTCTTGCCAAAAATCCGGATATTTTGGCGACGCTCTCCAAAAAAAAGAAAAAAGGCCAGGTCTTTATAGGATTTGGACTAGAATCTAAAGACATCGTTCAAAACGGGTTTAAAAAGATCCAAGAAAAAAAGCTGGAAGCTATTTTAATGCAAAGAGTTACAAAAAATAAAACCCCGTTCGGTGACAAACCGATCGAAGCTATTTTTTTGGAAAAAAGCGGCCAGCAAACCATCTTTTCCTCCGTCACCAAGAGGAGAATAGCTAATTTTCTGGTCAGAAAAGTTGAAGCGTTTTACTCGACAATGGTAGCCGAAGAATGTGATACTGTTTGATTGGCCGAAGGCTTTCTTTTCGAGGATCCTCGAAAAGAAAGCCTGAGGCCAGTGCAGGACCCCGAGAATGAGAATCCGCTGAACAAAATACGTGACTTGAAAAGTGCTTTTTGATAAATTAGTAGCCTCCGAAATTATCTATAACAGTCTATTTTTTGGATAGTTATGAAAAAAGCGGGCCAATCCGGATAAGGGTATTCTTTTTGGCGCGATGGCCGAGCAGTTAGGCAGCGGTCTGCAAAACCGCGTAGACCGGTGCAACTCCGGTTCGCGCCTCGAAAATTTTCTCGGCTTTGGTAGAGTGAGGGAAGTCGTGTAACGCAATTTTGCGGGCGAGTGGTGGAATGGCATACACGACAGACTTAAAATCTGTTGGGCTTCGGCCCATGAGGGTTCGACTCCCTCCTCGCCCAATGGTTCTTTGATTTTCGGGCAATTAGCTCAGTTGGTTAGAGCGTTTCCTTGACATGGAAAAGGTCACAGGTTCGAGTCCTGTATTGCCCAATTTTTGCCGGACTTACGGAGGCCGCCGCGGCGACCGACGGCTGAGTTATGAGGTTGAAATTTAGTAATATTTTATGTATACTTTATTCATACCAAAGTAATACTAATGGAGGTATGATTCTATGAGCATCAGAACTGTGAAAATAGCAATCAGTTTGCCTAAAGAAACGATGGATGAAGTCGAAGAATTACGGCATGAGCTTCATTTAGCCAGGAGCCGGGCGATTTTAGAGGCCGTGTCTTTGTGGTTAAAAAAGAAGCATGAGGAACGGCTGATCAAACAGTACATAGCGGCGTACAAAACAAAACCTGAGAATCCCGCGGGGCTTGATCTTTTTTTCAAAGCCGGCCTCTCCAGCTTCTCCAAGGATCGTTGGTAAATGCATAAGGGCGAGGTTTGGTGGGCAGATTTACCCAAACCCACGGGGCGAAGGCCGGTCCTGGTTTTGACTCGCGATGAAGCTGTGAGAGTTCGTAGTTATGTCACAGTCGCCGAATTAACGACAAATATTCGCCGTATACCTACGGAGGTTCTTTTAAAGAAAGAAGATGGTCTGCCAAAAGAGTGCGTGGTGAATGTAGACGTGATAAACACGATCCCAAAAGAACTTTTGGTAGAATTTATAGTGAGACTTGGTGACGAAAAAATGCAAGCTGTCGAAAAAGCTTTGAAGTTCGCTTTGGATTTGAATTAAATGATAAAAGTGACAAACCAATATACCGACCTCGACAAACTCTGCCATAAAAGCGCGGATGTTTAAGTTATGAACTTCGAAGCTGTTTTTAAACTGCTCATTGAGAATTTTGAAAAGGAAAAGATAAATTTTGCGTTGATCGGAGGTTTTGCGTTGCATGCCGCGGGTTATCCAAGAGCGACGAACGACATCGATTTTCTGATCAACCAAGAAGATGCCCGGAAAGTGAAGGCACTGCTCTTGTCATTCGGTTATGAGCTCCTTCATGAAAGCGAAGATGTATTAAATTTCGCTAGTCAGCTTGGCGAGCTGGGCCGAGTAGATTTCCTACTGGCGCATCGTCGGTATGCGAAGACCATGCTCTCGCGAGCAGTGTCGCAGACAATCTTTGATGGAAAGTTTGAGGTCAAGGTCATATCGCTTGAGGACCAGATAGGACTTAAAGTGCAGTCTAGTGCGAATAACCCAAAAAGGCATCTTCAGGATATGGCAGACATCGAGCAGGTGGTTCGTTTGCATCGAAATAAGCTCGATCTTAACTTGCTGAGAGAATACTTCAGTTTGTTTAACAGACAAGGTGAACTAGAACAGTTATGGGAAAGAACCAAATGATGGATGAGAGAGACAGGCGGGAGTTCATAGAGGACGGGCTCAGCCCGAAAAGGAGGGAGAATTTTGAGGCAATATCTTTAAGAATACAGCCGTCGCCGATATCTCTGGAAGAATACATCCACTTTCTTGATGGTTTGCAGAGAATTTTTCCTGCTTTGCCCGTTTCCCGTGAGAAAACTGTGACGAAGTTTAATAAATTATAACAAACATGACAAAAATAGCCGACCAATACACCGACCTCGACAAACTCCGCCACTCGTGCGCGCATGTGCTCGCGCAGGCGGTGAAGCGTAAATACCCGACCGCGAAGCTCGGCTTTGGCCCGCCGGTGGAGGAGGGTTTTTACTACGACATCGCGCTCCCGGAGCCTTTGAGCGACGAGGATCTGCGCGAAATTGAAAAAGAGATGGCCAAGATCGTGAAGGCCGATTACCCTTTCGAGAAAAAAATGGTCTCGCCGGACGACGCGCGGAAGATTTTTCGTGAGAAGAACGAGACGTTTAAACTTGAAACGATAGACCAGTTGGAAGGGCAGGAAGCCATTTCGATTGTCGTGGATGGAGATTTCACCGATCTTTGCAAATACCCGCACGCGCATTCGACGGGGCTCATCAAGGCGTTTAAATTGACCAGCATCGCGGGCGCTTACTGGAAGGGGATTGAGACCAACCCCGTGATGCAGCGGATCTACGGCACCGCGTTTTTTTCGCAAAAAGAGCTCGATGATTATTTCCGCATGCTCGAAGAAGCCAAAAAACGCGACCACCGCAAGATCGGCAAAGAGCTCGATTTTTTCTCGATCCAGGAAGACGGCGGCCCGGGACTTATTTTTTACCACCCGAAAGGCGCATTTCTGCGGCATCTCATAGAAGATTTTGTGAAAAAAGAGCATTTGAAGCGCGGGTATAAGTTTGTGATCGGCCCGCAGATTTTAAAGAGCGATATTTGGGTGCGCTCGGGGCATTATTCATACTACAAGCAGAATATGTTCATTTTCAAGACCGAAGATGAAAAAGAATACGCGATAAAGCCGATGAACTGCCCCGGACACATGCTGATCTATAAGACCAAAATCAGAAGTTACCGCGACCTGCCGCTGCGGTTTTTCGAGATGGGCAACGTCTGCCGCAATGAAAAATCGGGCGTGCTTCACGGGCTTTTGCGCGTGAGAAACTTCACGCAGGACGACGCGCATATTTTCTGCCTGCCGGAAGGTTTAAAAACGGAAATCGAGTCGGTAGTTGATTTTGTTTTTTATGTTTTAGACACGTTTGGGTTTAAAGAACGCGAGATCGAGATCAGCACCCGTCCCGACAACTCGATCGGCACCGATGAAGACTGGCGCCGCGCCGAAGAGGCGCTTAAAACCGCGCTTGAAACAAAAGACATCGCTTATAAAATTTGCGAAGGTGAAGGCGCTTTTTACGGACCCAAAATCGACATTAAAATTAAAGACGCGCTTGGGCGCGCGTGGCAGTGCAGCACGATCCAGTGCGATTTCGCGCTACCGGAGCGCTTTGAGCTCGAATACACCGGCCAAGACGGCCAGAAACACAGGCCCGTGATGCTTCACCGCGCTATCTTGGGAAGCGTGGAGCGTTTCCTGGGGACTTTGCTCGAGCACTACGCGGGCGCGCTGCCTTTTTGGCTTTCGCCGGTGCAAATTAGCATCGTTCCCGTGGCGCAGGCGCACGAAGATCATGCAAAAAAGGTTTTGGACGCTTTTCAAACGGAAGGTTTTCGCGCTGAAATTTTATTTGCGGCCGATACGCTCGGCGCGCGCATCCGCAACGCGCAAAACGAAAAAGTGCCCTACATGATCGTGCTGGGCGACAAAGAGATTCAGGCTGGAAAGGTCGCGGTGAGATCCCGCGTCTTGGGTGATCAAGGACAAACCACGCTCGCCGAATTTATCAACAAAATCAAAGTAGAAGCTGATAAAAAGGCGGCATAAACACAGGAGGTGCTTTCATTTCAAAGAACCATACACGGATCAACGAGGGAATTCGCGTTCCTCAGGTAAGGTTGATCGATCAGGACGGAAATCAGGCAGGATTGGTGAATATTCAGGATGCTTTGCGCATGGCGAAGGAGGCGGAGCAGGACCTCGTGGAGGTGGCGGGACAGGCCTCACCGCCGGTGTGCCGGATCATGGATTTCAGCAAGTTCAAATATGATCAGGCCAAAAAGGAAAAAGAGGCCCGGAAGAAGCAGAAAGTCATCCACATCAAGGAAATAAAGTTTCACCCGTTCATCGAGGAAAACGATTATCAGGTGAAATTTCACAACCTCGAAAGGTTTCTGAAACAGGGAGACAAGGCCAAGATCACGATGGTTTTTCGTGGTCGTGAGATGAACTATGTCGCAACGGGCCGCAAGCTCTTGGACCGGCTCGCGCAGGAGATCGCGCCGCTCGGAGAAGTCGAAAAAGCTCCTATGATGGAAGGCAGAATGATCACAATGATCATCATGCCGAAATAAAAAGGAAAATAGAATGCCAAAACTTAAAACCAACAAATCAGTAGCGAAGCGTTTCCGGGTCACCAAGACCGGCAAATTCAAAAAAATGCGCGCCGGCAAAAGACATCTGCTGAAAGACAAGTCTTCCAAACGCAGAAGACAATTGCGTAAAGCGGATGTCGTGAGAGGCGGGCTGGAAACAAGTCTAAGGAGGTTGATGCCTTATGCCTAGAGCAGCCACAGTTCCGGCGGGAAGACGCCGCCGCAGAAAATATCTAAAGCTGGCCAAGGGTTACTTCGGTGGCCGCCGCAAACTCTACCGCAGCGCGCGCGAGACCGTGCAGCGGGCGCAGATGTTCGCGACGCGCGACCGGCGCGATTCAAAAGCGGTCATCCGTAGGCTTTGGATCACGAGAATTTCAGCTGGAGCCGTAGAAAACGGCTTGACCTACAGCCGCCTGATCGGGGGACTTAGGAAAGCAAAGGTCGAGCTCGACCGCAAGATTCTCGCGGACCTTGCGCACAGTGACAAGAAGGCTTTTGCCGAGATCGCGAAAATCGCAAAGGGTTAAACCGCTCAGAAAGTTTATGATAGAAGCCCTCAGAAATCTCGAAAAAGACGCGCGGAGCGAAGTCGAAAGCCTTTCTGATCCGACACTTCTCCAAGATCTCAAAATAAAATATCTTGGACGGAAGGGGCTTTTCGCTTCCCTCTCTTCCCAAATAGGACAGGCGACACCTGAAGAGAGAAAACTCATCGGGCAGGAGTTGAACCGTGTCAAAAATACGCTTGAAGGGCTTTTTTCTGAGAAGGAAAGGACGATTTCGCAAGGCGGCGGTTCGGAGGCCCCCTGGATCGATACGACGATGCCCGGCACTTTCTTCGAGCATGGCAGCCTCCATCCTTTGAGTCAGGTCGTCTTGGACATCACGAAGATCTTCCGCGCGCTCGGATTTAGCGTCGTGGACGGTCCTGAAGTTGAGACGGAGTACTATAATTTTCAGGCGCTCAATATTCCTCTGAATCACCCGGCCCGCGACGGTTTTGACACTTTTTACTTCGAGAACGGCAGACTTTTGCGCAGCCAGACTTCGCCGGTCCAGATACGCGTGATGGAAAAGACCAAACCGCCCGTCAAGATCATAGCGCCGGGAAAAGTTTATAGGCCGGACGCGACAGACGCGACGCATTCTTTCATGTTTCACCAGATCGAGGGGCTTTTGGTCGATACACGTGTGAGCTTTGCGGACCTTAAGGGTGTACTTTTCGCATTTGCGAAGGAGTTTTTCGGGACCGGCACAAAAATTCGTTTCCGGCCGCACTTTTTCCCTTTCACAGAGCCGAGCGCCGAGGTGGACGTGTATTTTCCATCCAGAGGGTGGCTTGAGATTCTGGGCGCGGGCATGGTGCACCCTAATGTGCTCCGCGCGGTGAAGATAGATCCTAAAAAATATTCTGGGTTCGCGTTCGGCATGGGCGTCGAGCGCATGGCGATGCTGAAGTACGGAGTGGAGGACATCCGCCACTTTTTCGAAAATGACATGCGGTTTCTGAAACAATTCTAAAAAATGAAACTTCCTATTTCCTGGCTTAAAGACTACATTGACGTGGCGCTCGACAGTGGGGTTCTCGCGGAGCGGCTTACGATGTCCGGCACTGCCGTTGAGGGGATCGACAAAAAACAGGCCGGTGAGGTCCTTCATGTTGAAGTGACAACTAACCGTCCGGACTGCCTTTCTATCGTGGGGCTCGCGAGAGAAGTATCCGCGCTCACCACGAAAAAAGTAAGATTCCCGCTTGTCAAAAGCACGATCAAACCGAAAGCGGTCAATAAAGAAGATCTTATTAAAATAACGATCGAGGCCAAAAAAGTGTGCGCGCTTTACTCGGGTAGGTTGATCCAAAATGTCTCTATCAAGACTTCGCCCACGTTTGCACAGTCGAGGCTCGACCTTGTGGGCCTTCGGCCCGTGAATAATGTCGTCGATGTGACCAATTTCGTATTGTTTGAGATGGGCCAGCCGCTGCACGCGTTTGACGCCGAGAAGATACGCGGCGGCCGGATCATCGTACGTTTTTCCAAAAAAGGCGAAAAATTTCTGGGGATCAACGGCGTCGAATACGTACTGGATGAAAAAACGCTTGTGATCGCCGATGTGGAGGGGCCCGTGGCGATTGCGGGTGTGATTGGAGGAAAATTAAGCGAGGTAGGCCTTTCAACAAAGCACATTTTTCTCGAGTCCGCCTATTTTGATCCGGTCGCGGTTAGACAGGCCGCCAAGCGCTATAAAGTCGCAACCGATTCAAGCTACCGTTTTGAACGGGGCGTGGACATAGCGGGGGTGCCGTCTGCTTCAGCGCGGGCGGCTGATCTTATTCGCGAATGGGCGGGCGGCCAGGAAATCGGTTTCTGGGCCGAGCATGGCGAGAAACTCAAAGCCGCTACGGGAAAAATGGTCCTAACCGCAGAAGCCTTCAAGAACACGATCGGCTACGCTGTATCCGGCAAAAGGATACAAGCCATTTTAAAAAATTTAGGATTTGCCGCGAAACTTTCCGGAAAATACAAAGTTGTAGTCAGTCGTTCCTCACGCCGCCGCGATATAGAGATGGAAGCTGATCTCGTCGAAGAAGTTTTGAGGATCGAAGGCTTTGAAAAAGTCCCCACGGCGATCCCGGTAACACGCCACACGCTGTCTTCGGTGGAAGATAGGAAACTCACCAATAGTTTTGAGCTAAAGCGCCTCTTGGCCGGCCTTGGTTTCAGGGAGATTATTACGTACAGTCTTTTATCGGGTAAGGCGCTTTCCGATAGCGGCTGGCATGACCTTTCAAAAACCCAGAAGATCGTGAATCCTTTGAGTGTGGAGCAGGAGTTTTTCCGTCCTTCGCTTTTACCCGGAGCGCTTCAGGCGGTTATCTTCAACGTGCATCGCAAAGCCGAAGCTCTAAGGTTTTTTGAAATAGGCAATTGCTACGTTGACGGTTCGGAAGAAACAAGACTCGGCGTTGCGCTTTCCGGAGAGTTTGAAAATCACTGGAAGAGAAAAAACACGGTCAGCTTCTGGGATCTCAAAGGCATCCTAGAAAATATTTTTGATTTCCTTGATACAGAAGGCCTCGAATGGAAAGACGAAAGTAATTCCAACCTTTCTATTGAAAATGCTGCTTCTCTGAATTGGCGGGGCAAAAAGATCGGCGATCTCGGGAAAGTGAGCGCTTCGGTCCAAAGGAAATGGGATATTCCGCAAGACGTTTTCTTCGCCGAGATCATACTCGATGAGGTATTAAGGAATGCGCTTTTATCAGCCCCGTTCAAAGTAAAGCCTGTTCCCAAATTTCCATCGGTTAGGCGCGATATCGCGTTTGTACTGGATGAGAAGATTACCGTCAGGAATCTTGAGGATTTGATGAAAAAAACAGGGGTCCCTTACCTGGCCGAATCAAGGCTCTTTGACGAATTTAAAGGCAAAAACGTGGCTTCCGGCAAGCGCAGCCTCGCGTTTTCACTGTCCTATCAAAAACCGGACGGCACTTTTACGGACGAGGAAATCAACACAATCCAAAACCGCATCGGGGATGCTTTAAAAAAAGAGTACGGCGTGGAGTTCCGTTAGATGAGCGAATGGATCGAAAAAATAGGAATAGTGGCCGGCGTGGCGCTGCCACTTTTCAATATTCCGCTTATTTTTCACCTTCTTAAGAGAAAGCGGTCGGACGACTTCAGCCTTTCGTGGGCGATTGGCGTGTGGGTATGCATCATCCTGATGACGCCGCAGGCGTTAAGGTCAGCCGATATCGCGTTTCGCGCCTTTGGGGTCGTGAATGTTATTTTCTTTAGTGGAGTGGCGTTTCTTATTATAAAATACCGTTTTGGGCGTAAAGTATCGGCCGAGGAGACCAAGTCATGAGGAAGCTCTCAAGCGTATTAGCGGTGATGTTTGTTTTCAGCCAGTTCGGGGTTTTGGAGATTTCACGGGCCGCCAAGGCCGTGGACATCGGGATTGCCCAGGAAAGCCAGCAGCAAGTCGTGGAAAAGCATAAACTTTCTCCCGAGGAGGAGACACAGAGGACCAGAGACCTTCTTGAAATATGGAAAGACCACGTCCGCACCCTTACAAAGGAAAGGGATGAAGCTTACCAGGAATTGGAGAAGGTCAAAAAGCAGGGCGGTTCGGATAAACCCGCCGAAAAAATTTCCCTTCTTCAGCGAGAGCTCCAGGAAACAAAAAATGATAAAGAAGTCATTTTTAAGTCCAAAGAAGAAGCGCTGAGGGAAAACGAAAACCTGAAAAAACAGCTCGCCATCCTGCAGAAGTCGGCAGCCTCGGCCGCGCCGGCAGTCCAAGTACCGGCGCCTACGGTCGACCCAAGAGTCGCCGCGCTTGCGACGGAAAGAGACTCTCTCGCGAACCAGATCTCGAGGCTTCAGTCTGATCAAGCTAAGGAAATTCAAGATAGGGAAGCACTGCTTCGCGAGGGAAAGGAGAAGTCCGCAAGAATTATCGAATCTTTGCAGTCGCAGCTAGCAAGCTTGCAGGAGCAGGCTCAAAACGCGCCCACTCCTTCGGCCGTAAATCCGGAGGAAGTGACGAAGCTTAAGTCTGATAATGAAATTCTCCAGAGAAAATACCAGGCCTTAGAGGACAGCGCCCGGTATCAGCAAGCTGAGATCAAAGCACTCACAAGAAAGAAAGACGTGGCTTTGAAAGCACAGGCCGCCGCGCTCCAGACAGAAAATCAGACGATCACCTCTTTAACGAAAGAACTTGAGACCTTAAGAGAGAACGAGAAAGCTGCGCGCGATGCCGACGCGAGTTCACAAAAAACAGCGACAGACTTGAAAGCCAGGATCACGTCTCTGGAATCGGAGCTGCAAAGCGCGAACCAAAGCCAAGCCACTCAACAGAAACTTCTCGATGAAAACCAAGCGATGAAGAAAAGCATTGATGAGCTGAAAGCGCAGGCCGCCGCGCTCCAGACCGAAAACCAGACGATCGCCTCTTTAACGAAAGAACTTGAGACCTTAAGAGAGAACGAGAAGGCCGTCCGTGATGCCGAAACCAATTCACAGAAGACAGCGGCCGACTTGAAAGTAAGAGCCGCGTCCCTGGAGGATGAAAACCAGGCGATGAAGAAAAGCATTTATGAGCTGAAAGCACAGGCCGCCACTTTGACAAATCTACAGAATGAGCAGAGCGTATCACTTAGCTCCCAGAACCAGCAGTTGCAGTCACTGCAAAACGAGCTTGGGGCCACAAGATCAGAGAAGGAAACTGTTTTGAAAGAGAAACAAGATATTGAGCAGCGGAATAAAGATTTAAGCTCCCAAATCGAATCGCTGAACGCTCAAAACAAACAATTACAATCACTGCAGACCGACCTTCAGGCCGAAAAATTGGATAAAGAGGCTATAGCCAAAGAAAGGGAGCTTTTTCTTCGGAAGAATAAGGCTTTAAGGGCCGGGATCCAGTCACGCAATTCCGAGATCACCAAACTCATGGATGTGCAAGCGGAGCTTCAAAACACAAGGTCGAAATATCAAGAGGCGCTGCAGTCTAAAGCTGGTACCGAGGACACACTTCAAAAACGCGAGGACGAACTCGCAGTCCTAAAATCGCAGATCCAGCAAACACAGTCCCAAGTGGCGGAACTGGAATCGGCCAAAACCACGACGCAGAAGACCATCGAAGGAAGAGAACAGACCATCCGGGATCTCGAAGCCCGGCTTGAACAGGCAAAGGAAGAGAAAATTTTATCGGAAGAGTCTTCTAAAACTTTGCAGGCGGACCTCAGACAGGAGAAAGAGAAACTCCAAGAGATTGAGGAGAGTTTTGAACGAGACCGTTCAAATTTTTCATCGGCCGTTAGCCAAAAAGAGGAAGAACTTATAAAACTTCGGGCTGACAAGGCGTCGCTCCAAAACCAAATGTTGAGCTTCGAGAATACGATCAAGGCACAGTCACAAAAATCATCCGTGCTTGTATCCCAAACCCAGGCCATCCAGGAAAAGCTGACGCTTGCCAAGCAGGAGAACGAACGGGCCGCTTCCGAACGGAAGATAGAGACCGAAAAAGCAGCCCAGGAACTAATGTCCCGCGCCGAAGTTATCTCGGCAGCCAACCGGAGGCTTGAAGCGATCAGTAAAGAATTGGAATTAATGATAAGTCAGCGAAATGCTTTGTCCGCTGAAAAGGAAACGGCGGCTGGAACAATTGAGACCCTGAAGGCCGAGGCCTCGACACTTCGTCTCGAAAACGAAAAGATAGGGTCTCTCGAAGAAGCGCTGACGAAGACACGCGCGGCCAAAAATTCTGTCGAGGAGTCCTATAAAAACCTCAAGAACAATATGAAATTTCAGGACGAAAAGTTGATCGATTTTTCTTCGAGGATCAAGGAACTTGAACAATCAAACAAGCAGATCAGCGCGGACCGTCTGTCCCTGCAGGAAAGCCTGGCCGCTTCGGAAAACGGCGCGAGGGTCCGTGAATCAAGACTGTCCAAAGAAATAGAAAACCTGAAGTCCCAAACCCAGGCGCTGCGCACTGAAAATGAGGGGCTAAAGACCGTAAAAGAAGAACTCCAGAAAGTAACAGCAGATAAAACATCCATGGAGAAAGACCATTCGGTCCTTCAAGCCAGCTTTAAATCCCAAGGTGAGCGTTTGAGATCAGTGAGTTCCGAAAAAGAGACCCTAGAGGGTGAAATCACAAATCTTAAGTCGGAAATGCAGACGTTGAAGGCAGAAAATGGAAGGATACAACCAATGGAAGAAGACCTGGCCAGGCTTCGTAATGATAAAGTCTCGCTTCAGAAGAGTTACGCTGAGCTTCAGTCCACCTATCAGGCCATCGTCGAAAAATCTGACATGTTGACCGCGAGGGTAGCGGAACTGGAGGGTTCTAACCAGGCGCTCAGGGCCGACCTTAAAAATATCCAAAGCCGCCAAGCCAAAACGATAGAGGACCTGAAAGGGGAGCTTCAAAATAATCTCTCCGACATGAAGAATCTTAAGACCAATATTGAGTCGTATCTCGAGTCGCTTGTTTTGACATTTGACGAGAGGACTAAAAAGGGTTAAATCGTTCCCGCGCTTCGCGTGCTATAATAGACACATCCCTGGGGTGCGCGTGGATCATGAGCGCTCACCGCGTGAATCCAATATTTATTTGAATGGGGGCTTTTCTTGGCGGCTGGTGTGCTGCCTCGTTCGCGGGGTTTGCCTAAAGGCGGCCGGTGGGTTCCCACCTTAAACTTAGGGATTCAACCTAAAGAGCGCGGCAGCACGGCACCTTCGGGGCTTAAAAAATGGATTTGTTTGAGTCCGAAAAGAAAAACATCTCCTCTCACGAGCCGCTGGCGGCAAGAATGCGGCCTATGACACTGAAAGAGTATGTTGGCCAGGAGCATATTTTAGGCCCCGGCAAGCTTCTAACCCGCGCGATCGAGTCTGACCGGATTTCCTCCCTTATTCTCTACGGCCCACCCGGCACAGGCAAGACCACGCTTGCGACCGTCATTTCCAATGAGACCAAATCTTTTTTTGAGCCGCTGAACGCCGTTACAAGCAATGTCGCGGAGATAAGAAAAGCGATCGAGCAGGCGAAAAAACGCTTCGAAATAAAAAAGCAGAAGACCATTCTTTTTATCGACGAGATACACCGCTTTAATAAAGCCCAGCAGGATGTCCTAATGCCTGATGTGGAAAAAGGCAACCCCATCCTGGTCGGCGCTACCACACATAACCCGTTTTTTTCGATTGTGTCAGCGCTTTTATCACGATCGCTTGTATTTGAATTGAAACCTCTCTCGGAAATAGATATCCGCATGGTTTTGGACCGTGCGCTTCGCGATAGAGAAAAAGGGCTTGGAAATTATCCGGTAAAAATAGACGAAGAAGCACTTGGGTTTTTATGCAAAATATGCGATGGAGACGCGCGCCGCGCGCTGAACGCTCTCGAGGTAGGGACACTCACGACAAAAAAAGAAGGAGAGAATGTTTATTTTACCCGAAAGACAGCCGAAGAGTCTATTCAGAAAAAAGCCGTGGTCTATGATGCCGACGGGGACCAGCATTATGATACGATATCCGCGTTCATAAAATCGATGCGCGGGTCGGACCCAGATGCCGCGATCTATTACCTGGCCAAAATGCTGTATGCGGGGGAGGACTCGCGCTTTATCGCGCGGCGCATCGTGATCTGCGCTTCCGAAGACGTGGGAAACGCCGATCCGCAGGCGCTTATTTTGGCCAATGCGGCTTTACAAGTGTCTGAGTTTATCGGTATGCCTGAAGCGCGAATTCCTTTGGCTCAAGCCACGGTTTATATCGCGTGCGCCCCCAAATCCAATGCCAGCTACGTCGCGATCGAGAGCGCGATGAAAGACGTGGCGGAAAATAAAACGCTCGAAGTGCCTCTTCACCTGAAAGACGCCCACTACCAGGGGGCTGGGAGCCTCGGCCGGGGTAAAGACTATAAATATGCGCACGATTTTGAAGGGCATTTTGTCGAACAGGAGTACTTGAGCGACAGAAGGCGGTATTATATTCCGAATGAACATGGTTACGAAAAAAATTTTAAACGCTATTTGGAGTCACTGCGCAAAGTAGCATCTTGACATTGTAGACACTTTTTATTAAAATTAATCAAATCTATATAATTTTGATGAAAAAATATACGTACTCATCTCGCAGATTTTCCTTACGTCTTATTGTTACTCTTTTGGGGGTATATTTTCTGTTTTTTAAAAGTCTTGGCTACTCTGATGACAGTCTCAGTTCGCTCCAGCAGGAAGTGATCTATGCTAAGGAAAAACAGCGCATGATCGCTCAAAAATCCGCAAGCATTACAGTAGCGGTGGATCCCGAACAGAATAAACCTCTGGAAAATCAGGCGGATAGTTTAATGAAAGAGTTGATTCAAAGAAACTATTCGTTTATGGGTGGGCAGCCAGAAAGAGCCGAGGTTCTTGAGAAATCAGCCAGGTATGTTCAAATCCAACCTAAAAAAACCAAAAAGACAGAAAAACAAAAGAAACCGGACCCATTTTCCAAAATGGCCGATGGGATGAAGAAAGTTTTATTATCGCCGTGGCCTGAATATAAGGAGCCCAAGTTGGCTGAGGGTGAAGCGTTGTATAAAGTAGCCGTCTCCGACCGCGTGGTGACTATGCGGGAGGCTGCGGAGATAGGACTGGCTAACAGCATTCAGCTTCTGGCACTTAAAAAAAAGATTGAAGTGGCCGAGGCTAAGCTCGTGGAGGCCAAGCGCGCGCTCTTTCCGACATTTCAGGCCGCGCTCGAGGAAAACGGTGGAAAATTGGGCGGCAGCGACGACAATCCTTCGGGCCGTATTTACCGTGGCAGGAATTATAAAGTGAATGTTAGTCAGCCTGTATTTTATGGCGGTGAGCTTGAATTGACCGTGAAGCAGGCTGAGCTTAATTTGGAATCCTCAAAAAAAGAATATGACAAAGCGAAGAATGAGCTTATCCTGCAGCTTAAGACCGCCTATTACGGAGTCGTGAAAGCCGAGTACAATGTGCAGTATCAGGCGGAATTGTATAATGAATTTAGCAGCATGCGCAAACAATCCCGTGAAGGATTTGAGAAAAAAGTGATGGCGGAAGTTGATTATTTGAATATCGAGTCAAAATTTCAGGAATCTTTTTTTCAAGCCGAGTCCGCCAAGAACGATCTCTTGTCGGCTTATATCCTGCTCAGGCAAACTATGAATCTGGATGCGGCCTATGCTTTGCCCCTGGATCTGAAACTTAAATTTAAGAAAGTAAGCGTCAGGTTTGAAGATATGATCGCTATCGCTATGGACAATAGCGCCGATCTTAAGATCAAGGCATTGGCCGTCCGGTCCGCCGAGTACGGCGTAAAGGTTTATAGGGCCAAAAAACTCCCGCGTGTGGACCTGAGAGGTTCTTATGGAATACTCGGGGAGATTTTTAAAGATACAGAAGCCATTGAAGATGACAACCATGATTTGGACCTTGAAAAGGAATGGTTTGTGGGTGTGACGGCGAGCATGCCGCTGGGGCCAAACTCGCTGGAGTACAATCAGATCAAGCATAAATACGGTCCGACAGTATTGGCGCTTCATGGCTCCGAAGACTGGAGCAGAAAGCTCGCGTTCAATTTATTTGACAAGCTCTCGGACATTACGGATGAGAAAAGCGCGATCGCGACTTTGTTACAGTCCCAAGCCGATTATGAAAAGTCCAAGGACGACCTCACTATCAAGGTAAAAGATGATTTTTATAATTTGCAGAAATCTTTGATACAAATAGATGCCTCTCTGGCCAAGATACGCTACCAACAAAAGCAAAATGATATTTGGAAATACCTTGTGAAGTTGCAGGAAAGAGAGTTGAAAGACTGGCTAGATGGCTTGCTCGAGCTTTCGCAGGCCAAGTTTTCTTTTATTCAGGCCGTTACAGATTATGATCTTGCGGTTTCAAGTTTGGCCGCTTCTATAGGAGACCCCGACTATTTTGAAAATTAACCTTAAAGGACTTTTTTTGCGATTCAAACAAAAGGGACAGACCTCCGCCGTTTCCCAAGCGGCTGTGTCCGGACAAAAAATACCTCTTTTCAAACGCCTATTTTCCAAAAAGAAACTTTTCCCTCTCGTAGGGGGGATCTTTGTGCTCATTTTTATCAGTTCGTTTGCAAAAGAACACATTTCCTGCGTAGGGGGTTTCCCGGTTTATAAGAAAACAAAGAAAGAAACCGCCAAAAAGCAGGCAGAGCAGCTGCCGACGCCCGTCAAAGTATACAAAGTGGCCAAAGTCAGTTTCCGTGATTCGCTGCCTTCACTTGGTACTATCAAGGGTTTTCGTGAGTATGATTTAAAATTTGCCACTGCCGGAGTTATGGAATACATTAATTTCAAAGAGGGCGAAAAAATCACCCAAGGGGATATTATCGCGAGCATCGATCAAAAAGAAGCTCTCTTGAAGCTCGAATACGCAAAGATAGAGCTTGAAAAACAAGAAAAACTTTTTGAATTGGGCGCGATTGTCGAAACTAAGTTGAAGCAAACTCAACTGGAGTACCAGTCGGCAAAAACGGAACTTGATAAAACTAATTTGGTCGCTTTCAGCGACGGATACATCGGTTCTTTGGAGCTGGATAAAGGCTCTTATGTGACGCCGCAAGATAAAGTAGGCGCGTTTGTGGATATCAAAGATGTTTATGTGGAATTTGGGATCATTGAAAAAGATGTCGCCAAGATAAAGGAGGGACAGAACGTCGAGATGGTCGTAGATTCCTATCCGGACCAGGTTTTTAAAGGTCAGGTAGACTCTATTTCTCCGCTGGTAGAAGGGCGCTCAAGAACTGTCAAGATTCGCTCGAAGGTTTCAAATATCGATGAAAAAATAAAGCCTGGCATGTTTGGTCGTGTGAATGTTCTTGTCTATGAAAAAGAAGAGGCGCTCGTTATCCCCAGCTCCGGATTTAAAAAGAAGGAAGATCAGTATTTTGTATATCTCGTCCATCCGGAAGAAGACACGCCAAAAGAGGAAACTCTTGAAGAGGCAAAAGAGAAAATGAATCAAGCCAGGAAAACTAAGGAGAAAAAATCCAAGAAAAAAGAAAAAGCGGGGAAAGAAGGGGCCCAAGAAGAACCACAGGAAATACCGGCTCAAAGTCCGGAAGAACCCGCATCTCAGTTGGGAGCCATTGAGGTCAGGCCCATCGAAATTGCTTATGCCACTCCTGACGCGGTGGAAATAAAAGAAGGCATTGAAGAAGGAGACTTGGTGGTGGTCGATATTGAGCAAGAATTGCAGGACAAATCCAAGGTAGAAGTTACTGAGACCCAGGAAGGCATTTTCTAGCTAGTCTCCAGCCTTATTGAACCTTTTCAATTTATAGTATATATTTACTTTAGTAACTATTAAAAGACATTTTTAATTAAATTTAAGCTGCTTAGGAATTAATATGAGCCTACCCGCAGTTTCCATACGTCGTCCTGTCACCACTCTCATGGCTTATCTTGGGTTATTTCTTTTCGGGGTTATTTCTTTAAATCGTCTGACCCAGGAGCTTTTTCCGCCCATTTCGTACCCACAACTTTCAGTAGTGACCCCTTATGAGAACGCGGCCCCCGAAGAAATAGAAACACTGATCACAAAGCCTATTGAAGAGGCGGTCGGCGGCATCTCCGGCCTGCGCAAGGTTTCTTCCATATCGCGTGAAGGCCTGTCGCTTGTGGTCGTTGAATTTGGATGGAACCAGAGCATGGACTTCGCGTCGCTGGCTGTGCGTGAAAAAATCGATCTTATTAAAGAAAGATTGCCGCGCGATGCGGCGGAGCCTGTGGTCATCAAATTTAACCCGTTTGAGCTTCCCGTTATGTCTTTAAGTATTTCCAGTGATGAACGTAATCCTGTTCAATTGAAGGAACTGGCCAAAAAATGGTTCAAAGATGAGATCGAAAAAATTCAAGGAGTAGCTTCCGCCAGCATTTCGGGCGGTTCAGAAGAGCAGATCCTCGTGGATGTAGACCAAGCCAGGCTTCGCGCGGCGGGGGTGTCTATCAATGAGGTTTCCGATGCCATCACCTCCGCGAATCTTAATTATCCCGGCGGCACCATCAAGGAGAGTTTTTATGAATATCTTGTGAGAACGTTGGGAGAATTTAAACATGCCGATGAAGTAGGCCAGATACCGATACGCCGTGATGACATTGAACAGCAGAAGAAACGTTTGCGTGGCAACGATCAAGAGGACCCTACGAATCGTTTGGTGCTTTTACGGGATGTCGCGGATATCAGCCGCACCATCAAAGAACGCACCAGCTTTTCCCGTTTCAATGGCAGAGAAAACGTCACGATCGCGGTCCAAAAACAGGCCCAGGGCAATGCGATCAAAGTGGCCGGAGCTATACGCAAGAAACTAAAAGAACTCGAGGAACAGCTTCCGAAGGATATCCATGTGGACATCATCTATGACCAATCCAAATTTATTCAACAAGCGCTTTCCGGCGTGACGGATTCGGCGCTCCAGGGAGGATTTCTTGCGTTTTTGGTCCTTTTGATGTTCCTGCGCGATTTTAAAAGCTCGGCGCTTGTTGTCACGATCACTCCTGTCACGGTGCTTTGCACCTATACGCTCATGTTTTTTATGAATATTTCTTTGAATGTCATTTCACTCGGCGGCATCGCGCTCGGTGTGGGCATGTTGCTGGATAACGCGGTTTGTGTCATAGAAAACGTCTACCGTACCTTCCGTGAAAATCAGTCCGAGGGGTTGGCCAACGCCGCTACAAGCGGCTCTGAGCAAATGATCGCTCCGATGACAGCGTCCACTCTGACCACCGTGTCCGTCTTTTTGCCGATTATTTTCGTGACCGGAATTGCCGGGCAGATTTTTAAACAGCTGGCATGGGTCGTCGTCGTGACACAGGTTATTTCCGCTATTATTGCTTTTACGCTTTTACCTATGTTGATCGCAAAAGTGGGAGGAAAATCCTCGCTCACGTCGCGTGATATTCACGAAGAGGGCGGAAAGATCAAGCTTAAGGTAAACAAAGGAATGTCTCTCTGGCAGATGTGGAACACGCTCTTTGAATATGTGCTTAACGTCTGTTCAATTCCCATCCACGGTATCGAAGTGGGTTATATGAAGCTTTTTCCGGCTTTTTTAAAGCGGAAATGGACCTATCTTGTCATCATCCTGCTTTTTTTTATCGGAAGTATTTATGTGATGATGACCTTTGACAAGCTTCTACTTCCTAAGGTAGACCAGCGCCAATTTATGATCAAGGTGGATCTCCCAGTCGGGACACGCCTTGAAATTACCAATGAGGCCGCCAAGAAAATAGAATTATTTCTGACAAACGTTTCCGAGGTCAAGAATGTATCGATTGTGGCGGGGTCCAGCAAGGGGTCATCCAGCAAAGAAGTCGTCGAGAGGCTTGGTTCCAACCAGGCGCAGATAGTTGTGACACTGATCGAAGCTGGAAAGGAAGGGCTGTCCACAGACGATGTGGTACAGGAAGTACGAAAATATTTCGAACTTTCCAAAGGCCGAGAACTGATCCGGCCGGCGCGTTTGAGCTATATGCTTTATGATAGCGCGTTTACTACCGGCGGTGAAAACGACGCCCCGATCATCATTGATATTAAAGGCCCCAAGCTGGAGGGTCTTAAGGACCTGGCGCTTAAAACCCAGGAAGTTGTTTCCAGCGTACAGGGGGTCTATGGCGTTACCAACAGTATTGCCGATCCTTTTCCTGAAACCAAGATCATCATCAATAAGGATAGGGCCAGTTACTATAAATTCTCGGTCACGTCCATCGCGCAGGCCGCCAATATCGCGATGAAGGGTATTACCGCGAGTAAATTTAAGGAGGAAGGCAGAGAAATTGACATCCGCGTTCAATTAAAAGAAGGAGATAGGGACAGGCTTCATAAATTGGGAAACCTTACGATCCATTCGCCGCTAGACCTGCAGGTTCCGCTCGCTGATTTTGTAAAATTTGAAACAGGCAAAGGTCCCAGTGAAATAAAGCGCGTTTCCCAGGAACGCACGGTACAAATTTTTGCCAAGATTTACGGCCGCGGACAGAAAGAGGTGACGGAGGAAGTACAGGCCAAAATAAGCGCGATGAAGGAGCCTGCCCATTATTCGGTGAAGCTTGCTGGACAAAGCGAAGAGATCAAAGAGTCTTTTGACAGCTTGACTTTCGCGTTTATCCTTTCGATTGTTCTGGTCTATATGATCATGGCCGCCCAGTTTGAGTCTTTATGGCAACCGTTTCTGATCATGTTCTGTGTGCCTTTGTCCCTCATAGGAGTCGTTTTCTCTCTCTGGGTTTCTCATACGCCTATGAGCGTTGTCGTTATCTTAGGTATTATTCTTCTGGCAGGAGTTGTCGTGAATAATGGAATTATCTTGATCGACTATATAAACCAACTTCGAGCGCATGGAATGAATCTGCAAGATGCCGCCTTGAAAGCCGGAAAAACACGGCTTCGACCTATCTTTATGACCGCTTTTTCTTCAGCGGTCGGTGTGGCGCCGCTGGCGATGGGCATTGGCGAAGGCAGTGCGTTACAGGCCCCGATGGCCAGGGCCCTTATGGGAGGGATCTTGATAGCCACTTTTTTGAGTCTTGTCGTGGTCCCTTCGCTCTACATCGGTACGGAAGAAATTGCCGACAAAGTTTTTAGAAGGAAAAAAAAGGCGGAAATATCCGTGGCCGTCGAACCCGCCAAATAAAGAAAAAAAGCTTCGCGGCAGGGAGATTTGGGCATGAATTTACCCGCGTTTTCTATCCGTAGACCGGTGACGGTGCTTATGGTGACACTCATTGTGTTCATCTTTGGCATTGTTTCCTTGTCCAAGCTTCCCGTCGAACTCTACGCCAATACCTCTTTTGGCGAGGTGAGTATTATTATAAATGTCCGAGGCGGCATTCCACCGACGGAAGTCGAGGCCCAAGTCACAAAGCTTGTGGAAGAAGCGGTCGCCACGGTCTCTAATCTCCAACAGCTGTTATCCATCTCAAAAGAGGGCGAATCCACCGTCGTGCTAAGTTTTCAGCCAGGCACCGATATGGATTTCGTGGCCCTCGAAGTTCGTGAAAAATTCGCGAAGGTGAAGAACCGGCTCCCCAAAGAGATCGAAAAGCCGGTGATCGCTCAGTTTCAGCAAGGGGATGTGCCGGTTGTTATCGTATCCGCGACGAGCAATTTAAGGTCTACTGAGGCAATCCGCAAAATTGTTGATACCACGATGAAGGAGAATTTAAAACGTGTCGCGGGAGTCGCGAACGTCGAAGTCGCCGGAGGCCGCGAGAGAAAAATTCTGGTAGATGTTGACCAAGTAAAGCTCGCTTCTTTCGGGATCCCTATCGATGAAGTCACAAGCGTCTTGGGGGCCAACAACTTGAATCTTCTTTCCGGAGAAGTCAAGCGTACCTTGGACCGCTTTCTTATTCGCATGATAGGGGAATACGACAGTGTCGACCAGATAGCGAATATGGCGCTGCGCCGTACGCCGGCAGGGTCCGTGATCCGTGTTAAAGATGTGGCGACCGTCAAAGACTCCTATCTGGACGCCACCGAATATGCGCGTCTTAATGTCAATCCCGTGGTTACGGCCTATATCCAAAAGGAAGGCACCAAGAATACCATCACTGTGGCGCAGGAAATTTTAAAAGAAATAGAGAGTCTAAGGACGATCCTTCCCAAGGACATACGTCTTATCGTCACCTCCAACCAGGCGGAGTTCATCAAAAAAGCCATTGATAATCTTATGGAATCTCTCTTGGAGGGAGTAGTGTTAATCGTTCTTGTTTTTTTTCTCTTTCTTTACCGGTTGACCTTAAAGCAGGTCTTGATCGTATTTGCGCTTATTGTCTTTACTCTTTTCTCAAAAGGCATTATTTTGCATCTTTTATTTGTAGGTTTAGTGGGGCTGCTTGTTGTAAAACGAAAATTCAGGCCGATTCTTATCGTCACAGCGCCCATCCCCGTTTCAGTGATTGGGACCTTCATTTTTATGAGAAACGGCGGTCTTACGATCAATGTCATGACACTCTTTGGCTTGGCGCTCGGTGTAGGCATGCTTGTTGATAATTCGATAGTTGTTTTTGAAAACATCTTAAAAAAGACAGAAAAAGGCATGGATGTTTTTCAGGCCGCGGCCGAAGGCAGTAGCGAAATGCTTTTGGCGCTTATTGCGTCTACCGCTACCAATGTAATCGTATTTCTGCCGTTGGTTTTTATGGGAGAGGAGCTGCAAAAACTTTATTCGGGAATGGCCACGACTATTGTCGTATCGCTGATGATTTCCATGGTTTGCGCGCTGACGCTGGTCCCGATGATGTGCTCGAGAAAAGCTTTTTCGATTACTTCGGCTGTTACGGGCGAGGAAGAGGCGGGTAGCGGAGATTCCTGGTTTAAGAAATTTACTGATTTGGAACGTAAATTTTTGTTCCAGTCAATCCGGCATCGCTTTCGCGTGCTTGGCATCAGCGTGCTTGTGTTTGTGGTGTCCATGTTTTTTGCCACAAAACTCGGGTCGGAATATCTGGGAAGCACCGAACAGAACAAATTCACGACTTTTATAGAGTTGCCCACTGGCGCAAAACTCGACTCTTCAGACAAAGTCGTGAAAAAAGTAGAGGGTATTCTAAGGACACTTCCTGAAGTAAAAACTTTCAGTTCTCGGGTGGAAGCATGGTCTTCTAAAGTTTATGTGGAAGTTGTCAAATCCACGGAAAGAAAACGCTCCGTGAACGATATCATCGAGAGTATTCGTCAGCAAACCAACCGCCTAAGCCCTGCTTTTATTTATTTTCAGCAGGAAGAGCAAGTGGGGACCAAAGAGGTGATTCTTGAGGTTTTTGGTTACAGCTATGAAAAGCTCAGGGAAATGGCGATCGCAATCGCCAATCGTATGGAAAAAGTTAAGGGCTTGACTGATACGAAGATACGTATGCGTGAGGGAAGGCCTGAGATGCAGGTACTGGTGAATAAAAAGAAATCCGGCATGTATGGCCTTACCGTCAGTGAAGTGGCAAACCAGATACATGGTCAGATGAGGGGATTAAGGGCCACTGTTTTCCATACGGAAGGAAAAGAAGTAGAAACCATTTCGCGGCTCGATGAAAAGTACCGCAAGACCTTTAAGGATTTGCATAATCTGATCATTACCAATAAGGAAGGCGCCCCAATCTTATTGGATCAGGTATCGGATTTTAAGTTTGGTTTGGGCCCCAGTGAAATTTGGCGGAAAGACCGCAATCGTATGATTCAGGTGAGTGCTAATATAGGAAAAGTTTCTTTGGGAGAAGTTATCAAGTCACTCAGAGAACAGCTGAAGACAGTCCCATTTCCTGAAGATTACTTCTACAGGGTCGGCGGCGATTACCCTACCATGGTAAGAACCAGTAAACAGCTTAGGATAATGATCGGTTTTGTCTTAGTTCTCGTGTACCTGGTTTTAGCGTCGTTATTTGAGTCATTTTATCAGCCTGTTCTTATCATGATTGCCGTGCCGTTGGCTATTGTGGGAGCAGTGATAGCGCTTTACCTGGGGCCTAAGACAATCGGGGTAGGCGCGCTTTTGGGAATGATGATGTTGGGAGGTATTGTGGTTAACCACTCCATTATGCTCATAGATAGGATCAATTACTATATTCATAAAGGGAATTCAGCGATCCGATCAGCTATTATGGCTAATAAAGACCGCCTGAGGCCGATTTTGATGACCATGAGTTGTACGGTGTTGGGGTTATTCCCGATGGCGATTGATAAATCTGAAGGGGCAAATTTATGGTCACCGCTTGCCTTAACAGTCATAGGAGGTGTTGTCAGCTCTACAATTCTAACCCTTATGGTTACCCCCGCTTTTTATATTATTTCGCAGGATATCATGAATCTAGTTAAAAAACGTCCTCACTTGGCCTTAAATCCGGCCAAACCTCTTAAAGAGCTAAGCTCTGAAGATAGCTAGAAACATTATTTATATATATGGTCTACTAACATTAGGTTTTATTAGTAGAAAAAAAATTTAATTATCATATTTGATAAATGCTAATTTTTATGGCATAATTTCTGATGTGATTAGTGAAGTTGGATAGTATTGTGAGCATATTAAGTGGTTTTAGAGAGAAACAGTTTCGTTATGTTTCTTTCTTGTATTTTTTTTAATCCAGTTTATTAAAGTTTTTAAAAGTGATTTAATTGATATTAAATAATACGCATAAAAATATGCAAAGCGCAGAGCAAGATACCTTGGAAGATTACCAAGAAAAGCCTTTTAAGAGCCGCTGGCCTTTGTGGGTTAAAACAGTCTCCATCTTAGTGATGGGGACTTTTCTATTTAGAGAGGTAGCCTTTGCGGTGGATACAGATAGTTTTAGACTAAAACGTGAAAGAGACAAGGAAAGTAAGTTTCTGCCACGTTATCTTCTGGAGCAGCAGAAAAAGCATGAGGATTTTATTCAATCCAAGCAAGACCAGGAGGGGTTGATGTCTTCGCTCGAAGATGATTTCACGAAACGCATGCGGAGCAAAAAACAGTTACCCGAAGACGATCGGCGCCGCGGAGGGGGAGGAGATGGTGGAAAACTTGAATATACGCTGGGCGATGAGGATGAAGATGGTAACCCGACGACCCTGAATGACTATGAGTACAATGATGCAGGGGATTTGCTGCGCATAGTTCAATACGATATTACGGGAGTAAATGTTTCGGATTATATAAATGGGGCGGAGGAGATTGAAGACAAGGACAAGGAAACGTTCCAGGGCGGTTATAAGGATTTTGATAAAAGTAAACTTCTTAGAGGCATGGTTAACGGCATCACCTATTTTGAAGGGGAGGGCGAGGATCGTACTACGTCTTATATTCTATCTGGATTTGATGACGCCACAGATGAGCCGACGGAAGTTTCCGTTTATAAGCATTCTTCCGATGGAAAGCTTGAAGAGGTACTAGCCTACAATATTGAGGGGTTGGGAGTGACTGGCCTTGAACTGGATGCGGCGGAATTAAAATCAAAATTAGGGGCGCTTTCCGATGACAACCTAGTCTCCATTTCGGTATATACCGGGGATAAAGAAAAAGAAAGAATTTCTTACTCTATGAGCGATTTTGATGAGGAGAACGACCCTAACACCTTTACTTACTACGAATACGATGGCGAGAAGCTGAAGGAGGTTAAAAGTTACGATATTCATGACATCAAAAAATTTGTAAAAGACAATTATTTTGATCTGGACAATGAAGACCTGAAAAGCATCCTGCTGGAAGAAAAGCTTAAGAGTGTTTCTGCCGAAGAGCTTCTTAATATCCTGGCGCAGAAAGGTCTGCTGAAAGACGCCAACAATGACGGCAAAGTTGACAATCAAGATGTGGCTCTTATTTTAAGCCAGATTTCGCCCAGTGAGCTTCTCGAAGGCTTGAGTGGCAAAGAACTTCTCGAAGTCCTTTACGCGCAGGGATTTTTGAATGAGGACGTGGATAGGACGCTGTCCATGATCGATTTTGATGAGATTTTTAGCCAACTGTCGGGCAACGAGCTTTTGAGTCTGCTCGAGAAGAAAGGCTATTTGAAGGATGGCCAGACGATCGATTCTCTCAAAGATCTCCTCGGCCAAATGGGCATAGACCTCAATACCGCCTCGGCCGATGATATCCTCCAAGCGCTTGAACAGGGTGGCGTTCTTAATAAAACATCCTCCGACATCAAAGGCGAGCTTAAGGCAGAGGATGTTTTGGAATTTTTGTCTTTGGACAAGGCGTTGGACTTTTTGTTCGATGCGGAACTTACCAATAAATCAAGCGCTGAAATTTTACTCTCTATTTCGACACAAGAGATCCTCGATGCGCTTGACGTAAAACGTATGCTTCAAATTCTCGATGAAAAAAACTTTTTATCTGATTCCGCGGAAGATGCGTTAAAAGCTTTGGTCGAGGATTATCTGAAGAATCTCACAGAAGACCAAATACGTGACCTTATTTTAAGCGAAGACCGCCTCCAAAGCGTCAATGTGTACGAAGGCGAGGAGAAAAAAGAGAAGATCCAGTACACGCTGTCGGATTTTTACAATGACAAGGACGGGAATAGAGTTTTTGGGAAAAGAACTGATTATTCCTATCATGGCGAAATCTTGGATGAGACGCAGACTTACGATGTGAGGGGCTTGGCGGAGGCCGATCGTTTGACAACGGGCATGGGGGAGCTTGAACAAATCGCAGATTACCAAGGGAATACAAAAGGCAAGGAGACGATTAGTACCATCTTGAGCGACTTCGAGGATCAGAACGGTGACGGTATTTTAGATAAAGATGAGGCCACCCGCAGGCAGGATTATAACTATAGTGTGTGGCGCCGGACGCTTAAAAACGTGGACTTGTACTATATAGGAGAGCTGACCGTACAGGATAAGACCCAACGCGGCAAGGGAGATTTGGTCAATGTGACAAGTTATTCCGGTCCGAAGGGCAACGAACTGATTGATTTCGTTGAAGAAAAGAATCTTGATGGAGACACCATAAGCGTTCAGAAGTATGTTTATGAAGGGAGTCCGGGAAAACGCCGCATTAATTATGTAAATCAGTATGATCCGGAGGACCCGAGTGAAGTCACGCGGATTGAGTACACAGGCCCTCGTAGAAAAGAAAGAGTGACGGGAAGCACGGGCCCGATAGACATTGCGCTTCTTGATCTAGAAATTCCGCCCACCAACCCAAAGGTTTTGGCCAATACCATACAGAGCGAAGATCCGGATGGCGGCGATTACGATGCGTTGGCAGGTACGGTCACTTTTAGTTCCGCAACGGGCACAGTGATTTATCAGGCGGATGGTGGCGGTAACCCTGTGAGAGAACTGCGCGTTATTTTAAAGAATCAGGATGGAGCAGACGACGGTGACAATGACGGAAAATTCGACAGAGTTTTTATATTTGCGTACGATGTGAATGGAGCATTAGGCGGGGACGGCGATGCGGGAAATTTAGATTCCGTTTTCCTCATAAAAGACGGCCTTTCCACGGATGCAGCAACGGCCGATGGGGAATTGACAGCTACCCTTGCTTATTTGAGCCAAAACCAGGCGCAGACAGGCCAGCTTGATTTGTCCCAGGGCACTGAGTTTAGATACGAAGGCGCTGACAATCATCTCGATCTTGTCTTATTTGCCGGTAAAAAACTCGAATATGCCTATGCCGGCGCCGAAGGTCCTCTGGCGAAGGTCACGACTTCGAGTCTGGACACTGAAAGTGGTACTTACTATAAGTCTTCTGAAACGCTTTACGAAGCCAAGAGCGATGGTTCCAAAGAAACCAGGATCGTTTCCGTGGAGCAATTTAAAAAACCACAGCCTATTACCGCGGCCCCTGAACGCAGATCTATAACTTCTTATACTTATACGTCTAATGACGAAATTCAGTCAGATTGGGCCACGATTGATTTTACGGAAGAATTGAACGAGGCTGGCAAACTCAAGACTAGGAGCGACTATTTTGGCCCGCATGGCAGGGAAAGGGTCTCACTTGTGTCTATATATAGGGAAGACGGAACGACGACGGCTGATTCAACTCTCCGGTTTGAAAGCAAATATATTTATGATCAGGACGTTTCTCAGGATCTGGATGTCGTCGAGCAATACCGTTTCAAAAGTGACGGTGTGACCAGAGTTTTGCAATCTTCCACTCTCTACAAAGGCATACAATCCAAAGAGAAGGTGGATTACATTTTTAGTTATTACGCGGATGGGGTGACAGTCAAGACAAGGGCTGATTATCAGTACGATTTGGATAGTGATGACGGATTAGACCAGGTGGTAACGAAAGATAACGCGTCCGGGATTGTCCATTCAAAGTCTTTTTATACCGGAGAAGAAGGCAAGGAATTAGTTCAGAGGACTGTCAGCTATTCAACGGCCGGCGTCGCATTGACTACTCAAATATTCGGATACAAAGATGAAATCTTAAGCCAGTCTTGGACTCTGAGAGGCGACATTGAAGTGCTGGTCGCAGGGGCCAACGTTCTGTCTTATTCCAAATATGATGATACTGAAGATCAAAGAATTCTTTATACGTTCAATTTAAAAGGTGGGACTGCATTAAACGCCGATTTCAGCGATTTTGATCCTAGCTCAGTAAATACATCTACGGTTTTTGATTATGGCGGTGGAAGATATTTGCTGCATTCTGTAGTGGCGAACGGCAAACATACTACGCTCGTCTCCAGTGATGAAGTACGAAGTTACACGGAATACAATGGTTCGCCAGATCAACTGCAGGAATATACTTTCAACTTTAAATCCGAAACGGATTTTATAGAGGGTTTTGGAAATACTTATGCGGATCTCGATGTAACCACATCTGTGATCTATGATTATGGGAATGATATATATCTTTTGAGCAGCGTGAACGTAAAGGGTAAGTTCACTAAAACGACTCTGACCCCCACTGTCGCGATTAAGTCCTACACGAAGTACGACGGGTCTGGCGACCAATTAGCGCTCCACACCTGGACCGT
>Ga0247727_10002155_pt1 | contig 45412 bp, 40 predicted proteins | sample WisWelCaveWW1625_FD_202498 | JGI IMG/M metagenome (GOLD analysis project Ga0247727, IMG submission 202498) | Biofilm microbial communities from Wishing Well Cave, Virginia, United States - WW16-25 | ecosystem: Environmental > Aquatic > Deep subsurface > Groundwater > Cave microbial mat | place...
TTTCGATGGCATCCATTCGCTTTCGACACGTTGCCGACGGTTCACTCTCGTTCGTCTTCCCAGCGCACACCTGACGGGTTTCGTCCCGCCTTTTTCCGAAACGCTCACCACCCCAGCCATTGAGCCACAGCAGCTTCCGGCGGTTTGAACCCAGACCCTGCCGTCCGAGCCCGAGGGGCCCACCCTCATCTCCTGTACAGCAGGCACTCCGGTTCGGTCGTCGACCTCCCCTTCGTGCTTTCGCGGCGCACGATAAGCTGCGAGCTGCGCAGGGGCGGGCCGATCTGATGTGCTAGGTTAGCTGCAAGCTGCCTCAAGGAGAGGCCGGCGATTGGGAGTGAGCGATCATGCGGGTTCTCGTGACTGGCGGCGCGGGCTTCATCGGGTCCCACCTGGTAGACGACCTGGTCCAGCGCGGACACGAGATCGTGGTCCTGGACAACCTGGACGCCCAGGTGCACGGTTCCACCGCGGAACCACTCCTGATAGCCGACCACGTTCGATCTCGACGCGTTGTCTTCCTGCGAGCGGATGTGACGGACCTGGCCGCTGTTGACGGATCTCTCGATGGCGTGGCGGCCGTCGTGCATCTCGCGGCGGCGGTCGGCGTGGGCCAGTCGATGTATCGGCCGCATTACTACGTTCACTCTAATTCCGAGGGAACCGGCGTGCTCCTGGAAGCGCTCGCACGCAGGACAGACCGCCCCCGAAAGCTCGTGGTCGCCTCATCGATGAGCCTCTACGGGGAGGGCCGCTACGCGTGCCCGAGCTGCAGCGGGGAAGACGGCAGGGACCGGGACGAGGCTCAGCTGCGACAGGGGACCTGGGAGGTCCTGTGTCGCCGTTGCAACGCCGAGCTTCGGCCGATGCCGACGCCCGAGAGCAAGTCGCCGGCGCTGACCTCCGTCTACGCCGCGACGAAGAAGCACCAGGAAGACCTGTGCGTCACCTTTGGACGGGCGCACGGGCTGACCACCTTCGCGCTGCGTTTCTTCAATGTGTACGGGTCGCGACAGAGCCTGAACAACCCGTACACCGGGGTCGCCGCGATCTTCCTGTCGCGGCTCCTGAACGACCGCGCACCGCTCGTGTTCGAGGACGGACTGCAGTCGCGCGACTTCGTGGACGTTCGTGACGTCGCCCGCTGCCTGCGGCTGGCCGTCGAGTTCGAGGGTGGCGGCGTCCACACCCTCAACGTCGGCACGGGCCGCCCGACCAGCGTCCTCGAGATGGCCGGAACTCTGGCGCGACTGCTCGGGAAACCAATCGCGGCGCAACTGCTGCAACGTTTTCGCGTCGGCGACATTCGCCACTGCATCGCCGACCCGACGAAGGCGAGAGAGCTGCTCGGGTTCGAAGCCGCGCTGCGGCTGGAAGCCGGGCTTCCCGCGGTCATCGACTGGAGCCGTCGGCAGACGCCCGAGGATTCGGTGGAGCGCAGCCTGGTCGAGTTGGAAGAGCGCGGGCTCGTCCAGTGAGGGTGGCGGTGTGGACACCCGAATCCAGGGGTGTCACGCCAGGACAGCGCTTTCGGATCGAACAGTGGGAGCCCCACCTTCGCTCCGAAGGCATCGAGCTGACCTACCATCCGTTCCTGGACGAGGGCACTGCGACGCTGCTCAAGCACGGGGGCCACTGGCTCGCCAAGGCCACGCGGCTGAGCACTCTGCTTCTGCGCCGCGCCCGCCAAGCCGTTAGGACGCGCGACTGCGATCTCGTCTACGTCTTCCGCGAAACAGCCCTGGCGGGCCCTGCGCTCGCCGAGCGGATACTCCAGCAAAGGCGCATTCCCTACGTTTTCGACTTTGACGACTCCGTCTGGATCCGGTATCGGAGCCCGGCCAATTCCTTCTGGTCCTACCTCCGCTGCCCTGGCAAGACGGCGACCTCGTGTCGACTCGCCGAGCACGTGTTGGCGGGAAACGAAACGCTCGCCGGCTATGCCCGAATTCACGCGCTAGCGGTGTCGATCGTGCCGACGACGATAGACACCGACCTCTACCAGCCGGCGCCGGCGAAGCAGGCGGGGACGAAGACGGTCATCGCTTGGAGCGGCAGCTACAGCACGGGCCCATACCTGGAGCTCGTGAGAGCTGTGCTCCAGCGACTCGCCAGACGCTTCGAGTTCCGCGTGCTCATCGTCGGCGCTCAGGGGTTCCAGGTGGACGGGATCGACGTCGAAACGCGCCCGTGGCGGCTGGAGCGCGAGCTGCAGGACCTCGGCGAGTTCGACATCGGGATCATGCCGCTGCCGGACAGCCCCTGGGAACGCGGCAAGTGCGGTCTCAAGGCGCTTCAGTACATGGCCCTGTCCATCCCCGCAGTGGCGAGCCCGGTTGGTGTCAATCGCGAGATCATCAAACATGGCGAGAACGGTCTGCTCGCAAGCACCGAGGACGAATGGGAGCAATCCCTTGCGCGGCTGCTGTCCGACGTGTCGCTACGCCGGGAGCTCGGTCGCGCGGGACGAGCCACCGTGGAGCAGGAGTACTCGGCCCGGATTCATGCTCCGCGGGTAGCCGAGGTCTTCCGGGGTGCGGCGTGGCGCTCTCGGGAGTGACTTCCGACTAGCCGGGTCCAGGCGGGCGGGGCTGTCGGCCCAGAACGACTCGGTAGAGCGCGTCGTAGCGGTCGACTGCCGTGTCGATCGCAAACTCGCGGAGCGCCAGCGCGCGCGCCGTCGCCCGTGCGGTCTCGGGAGTCTCCAGCAGCTGCTTTAGCTTCGCGGCTGCCTGCCGGTACTGCGCTTCTTCGAAGCCATCGACCAGTATCCAGACCGGTTCGTGTGCGAGGGCACGCGCGTCGCCGATCCAGCCATTCGTGACGACCGGAAGGCCCGCCGCAAGGTACTCGCCGTACTTCGTCGGCGACGAGGCGTCCTTCGACGCGAGGCGACCGAGGAAGCAGATTCCCGCGTCGACCGCGGCGAGGTGCCGGGGCACGGCGTCCGCCGCTACCGATCGGGAAGCGACGCAGCCGGCCAATCGGCGAGCGCGCACAATGTCCTCGGCGAGCGTGAGCTGGGGCGTGAGCAACAGCAGGCGAAGCCCCGCGATTTCGCTCCGTGCAACCTCGAAGAAATCCAGCATCTCCTTCAGCCGGTACCAACTGCCGAGGCTCCCGGAATAGACCAGCGCCGGCTGATCGCCCCACCCCAGCTCGTCCCTCACAGGGCGCCTTTCTTCCGGCCTCGGCTGGAAGACTCCCGGGTCCACGCTGCAGGGGATGACGGCCGTGGGACGACTGTCGCCAGTCCCAGGGTCTGGAAGCCGGTCCAGAATCCGGCGAGTGAGCGTCACCAGCCCGTCCGCCGAACCGAGCAGCGATCGCTCCGCCGTAGCGGTTGCCCGATAGCGTAGCCCGCCTCTCCTCCAATGCCCGGCATCGGCGTACTCTTCGGCGACCAGGCCGCGAAGGTCGAAGATCCACGGCTTGGCGAGCGTCCCGGAGAGCAGGCGCGCCATCAGCGCCGGGACTGTCGACCGCGCGTGGATCAGGATCGCGCCGGCTCCGCAGCGCCTTCCCTCCATCCAGCCCTGGACCACGTCGTACGCCGTAGACAAAAGCGGCGGCCGGCGGTGATAGCGCAGCGGCCTCCAGGCGATCCCGGCCGCCTGCGTGATCTCCGCGACCTTCGCCAGTTCCTCGGGCAAGGCGGTCCAGGCCTTCTCGAACGAGACGACAGTGAAGCGCCAGCCCCGGGCGCTCAGCCCGACTAGGTAGGGCAGCACCTGACGGCGCCCCAGGGGCTCCGTCAGCCCGTTGTGGGAGATGTAGAGAACCCGACCGGAGCCGTCCCCGGCACTCACCGGCGTAGCCTGCCGACCAGCCAGCGACATGTGCCCACGGCCGTGGCCAGGTCGATCACCGCCAGGATGCTCGCGGCACCGACCACGCGCGCAGGATGGAGCGTCGAGAAGGCGAAGGAGCGCCGCTTGATCCAGGCGGCCTTGGCGGCACGCGCTGCGAAGAAAGCGGGCGGGACGAGCCATGCCAGGACATCGCCTCCCATGACGTAGGCCAGGCCAGCGGCCACGGCGAGCAGCCCGTAGAGGCGAGCCACGCCTGCGTGCCAGTGACGCCCCCTCCCTGCAATGAGGTTGTGGTGGGAATAACTGGCGAAGCGGTCGAACGTCGCTCGAGCGGTCCCGGCGATCGCCCAGTCCACTACGGCGCGCGGTGCGTAAGCGACGTGCGCCGCCACGGCGTACAGCCGTTCGACGAACATGAGGTCTTCGGCTGCTCGATACGGCGGGAAGCCACCCACGCGCTGGAACGTCGAGCGTCGCACGAGGCATGAGGCCACGCATGGCCCACGGATTCCGTGCGGGTCTCTAGCGGGCACGTATGCCAGCGCCGCGCACTCGTGGAAGAAGGAGGTGCAGATCGGATCGAAGTTGCCGAGCACGGCGTCCGTCCGCTCGTCGGCAGCCGCCAACAGTTCCCGCAGCCAGTCCGGATGGAGGACGATACCGGCATCGGTGAAGGCGATCCACTCGGACTCCTCGGAGGCGCCTACCCCGCGGTTGCGGGCCACGCCCGGGTGAACGCGTTCGCTTCGGACGATCTTGAGGGGGCACGACGAGACGATTGAGAGCGCGCGCTCCACCGTGTCGTCGCGGGACCCGGCATCGACCAGCACGACCTCGTCCGGAGGGCGCCGCTGACGACCAATCGACCGCAGAAGCGCCATGATCGACGTTTCCTCGTCCTGGACCGGGATGACCAGACCAACCCGGTCCAGCATCAAGTCTGCACTCCTGCAATCTGTCGATACATCGCCTCGAACCGCGGAGCGATGCGGCGGGCATCGAAACGCTCTCGAACGTCGTCGCGTGCGCTTGCCGCCATTCCTCTGGCGACACGCTCGTCACTCAGCAGTTCGATGGCCGTCGCCAGCGCCGGCACATCTCCCGGGGGCACGATCAGGCCTGTCTCGGCGTGGCGAACGACGTCGCGGACGCCACTGACGTCTGATATGACGAGTGGGCGCTCCGCGGCCATCGCTTCCACCATGACCTGAGAGAATGCCTCGTGCAGCGTCGGCTGAACGATGATCTGCGCCGCCTTCATGAGAGCGATCACGTCGGTGCGCCAACCGGCAAAGACCACTCGCTCTGTCAGCCCCTTGTCGCGAACGAGCTTCTCGAGCCCGGGCCGAGCGGATCCTTCGCCCGCCACCAGCCACGTTGCCCGAAGACCCTTTCGGCCCAACAAGCTCAGCGCTTCGACAAGGTGGTGGTGGCCCTTCTCGGGATGCAGGCGCGCGAAGGTCGCGAGCCGCAGACCCGGATCGCGGCCCCACAGGGAGACAGCCCCGCTCAGGTCCGCTGGGGGCTGGTATCGCTCGAACGCAAACCCGTAGGGAATTCGCGCGATCTTGTCTGGGCTCACGCCCTGGGCGAGAAGAACTCTCTCAACGGCGGAGGCCGGCACCACGATCCGCGCGGCTGCTCGGTTGCAGAGCATCTCCAACCATAGGTACACGCGCCGCCTCGTCCCGCGGGAAAGGCGATAAACGGCATCCGAGTAGTGTCGGCCGATGACGAGCACGGTGTGTGTTCTCGCTACGGCAGCCGCGGCGATCAGACCGGGGCGATAGTGGTGGGCGTGGAGGATGTCGATGCTCTCGCGCTCGACCAAGCGTCGGAGCGCCAACACCGCTCTCGGAAACGACGACGCCCCTGGAGCCTGCAGGTTGGACACGACGATGTGGCCTGAATCCCGGTTGAGGGTGCCGCTGTCGACGAGCGTGGCGGCGCTCATTTGGAATTCTTGTGGATCGCAGAACTCGAGCACCGTGTGGATGAAGTCGTTCCTGTTGATGAGGTCGGCGAAGTGGAGTACTCGGATCATGACGGGGAGTGGATGAGGGTCTCGGCCTCGCTGATGACGACCTGAGGCTCTATCGTCGACATCTGCCGGCAGGGGGAGTAACGGCAGCGGTCCCACGCGCAGCGGTCTTCACACTCTGCCAGAGCTCGGCCGACGAGGGGACGGATCGACGGATACCGCCAGGCGTGTTCGGGTCGCGAGGCGCGAAACAGGCCGACTCCGGGCCTGCCCAGAACGCCTGCCAGGTGGAGCGGCCCGCTGTCCGTTGACACGACGAGGGAGCTCGTCTCGAGGAGCGCGACGAGCTGCTCCAAGCTGAGGCGGTTGATGAGCCGAAAGGGCCCGGCCGCGCCCGGAAACGCCGCGGCCGCCGCCGAGCCCGCGCCGATCACCAGGCACTCGAGCCCCAGGCGCGACTCGGCCTGGTGGACGAAGTCGCGCACGAAGGACGACGGCCACCACTGATCCGGGCTGCTCCCGAAGGCATGCAAGACGACACGGCCGCGGCCAGGCGGGCGGTCGACGTGGGCAGACAGCGATTCCCGGACTCGCGTCGAGGCCGACAGCTTGACCTCCGGGAGACCCGGTTCGAGCCCCAGGGCCCTCCATGCAGCCAGCCGCTCCGCTGGTCCCCACGTCCGCGGATCGATCGTGTACGTCGTCGTGGCCAGGCGGCCATAGATGCCACCCGCGACGAGCACACGATGTGGAACGCCGGCGCGGGTCAGCATCGGAGCGTAATCGTCGCCCAGGAAGATCACGGCAACGTCGAAGCCTCCGGAGCGGACCTCCGACTCGACCCGTCGCGCTTCCCGCCGGCCGGACGGACGGAGTTGGAGCGGAGCGCCGTCGCAGACGATATAGCGGTCCAGGCAGCCGGCCATCATCAGGATCGAGCGGGCTGCCGGATTCACGAGCCCCACGAGCTCGGCCCCCGGGAAGAGCGCCCGCGTGGCGCAGAGCGCGGGTAGGCTCATGATCGTGTCGCCGATCAGGCCGGTGCAGACGACGAGCAGCCGCCGCACTCGAAGCGGGCTCAAGCGGCCCGGGGGCGGCGGCACCGAGACGGAATGGACGGCCATCCGCCGTCGTAGGCGGAAGTACGTACGGTAGAGGCTCTCTGTCGTGCTCCTGATCGCGCGGCTAACCGGCGCTGACATCAGCTCCCAGCCAGCGATCCCGTCCCTGTCGGTCCTTGATGCGAAAGACTCGAGCGGATCGAGCGCCTGCGCTGGTGAACAGCACGCCCCAGGACGAGAGCGTGAACTCGTGAAGATGCTCGATGCTGTCGGCCTCCCAACGCCCCTCCGGACTGGAGGCGAGGAGCCTGCCGGAGGGGGTCAGCCACTCCAGGGCTCGCGTCACCAGGAGTCCAGGGTTTCTGACGTGTTCCAGGAACTCAGACATGATGATCCAGTCGAAGCGCTCCTGGGGCTCGAACGACTCGGCCAAGCTGACGCGCGCATCGACATGTGAAAGTCTCCGCTCGGCGAGGGCCCGAACCGATGCCTCGGAGACATCGACGGCTACCAGCTTTTCGACGAGAGGCGCCAGTAGCGCCGTCATGCCCCCGTCGGCGCACCCCATCTCCAGGGCGCGACCTCCCCTCACGTTCTGGAGCATCCAGTCGACTCGCGGGCGCTCGTAATGATCCGGGTCCTGCAGAAAAGAAGCCACGCTCAGCCGGCTGTTGTAGTAAGCCACCACGCCAGGGTCCGTGCCGTCCTCCAACTGCGGGGCCACGACGTGCAATCCCAGCCGATACCGGAGCGCGCGCCTCAGTCTTCTCAGCATGGTTCACTCGGGCTCCAGGTTGCGGCTTGCCCGGCCCCCCGGTGCCGAAAGCCTGTAGTGACGCAGGCCGTCGCGAACCCCCGCTGTGAAATGGGCGCCAATCACCCAACGATACAGCACCAGGGCGCCTGGCGAACGGGGCGAGGCCCGTGTCACGGCCCGTGCGATCCTGCCGAGCAGGTGACGCCCCGCCTTGGACCCCGCGGCGCGTTTGGGCAGGTGTATGCGGGCGTCTGCTGCATCGATGATGCCCCGGAGCTCTGGCAGATCGAGCGTCTCGGGCGCCTTGACAGCGGCTTCGGCACAGCCCCAGCCATGACTGTATTGGCCGCGGCTCACCCGCTCGAGACTCAGCTCGGTGCGATGGATCGCCGTGATCCGGTTTGCTCTCCACGCGGGGACCTGCAGCCGCATCAGGCGCAGCGAGAGTTCGTACTCCTCTGCCGCCGGCGTTCGCAGCTCGTCGCAGTACACTCCGCCTCGCGCAACAAAGAGGTGGCGTGGGACCGAGAGCTGCCCGCTCGCGACGATGCGAGAGGCCTCGAACTCCGCCGTCGAGCCGCCACCCGCGTCTCCGCCCAGTCTGTCCATGAGCCGGTGCAACAGGGGATCGCCGACCCTGTCGTCCAGCACGCACCTGCCGAACACCACGCTGCCAGGCTTCAGCCGATGGGCCGCTGCGTGTTCGGATACTAGGCCGGGAGGTGCTTCGATGTCGTCGTCCACGAAAATCACGAGGTCGCCGGACGCCTCGCGAAAGCCCCGGTTCCTCGCGGCCGCGGGTCCGCTGTTCGCCTGCCTGATGACCCTCATACGGACGGCGGGCGTGGTCCGGTGGACCAGTTCGACGACCGCCGCCACCGGGACGGGCGATCCATCGTCCACTACGATGATCTCGAGCCCGTCGATGCCCCTGGCTTCCGTGGCGGCGAGACTTGCCACTGTGCGGCTGAGCGAGGTATCGCGCGCGAAGGTCGGAACGACGATGCTGACATTCATGGCTGTTGCTTCGCTGTGGGCACCCACCGCCTGACCAGAGAGACGACGACCGGCCCAAAGCCCACCAGGGAAACCAGAGCCGCAGTCACCAGGCGCGTGCCGGTGTGCCGACCCGGGAAGGAATGCTCGAGCAGGAGTAGGGCTGCGGTCACCGCCGTGGCGGCCGCGAGCGGGACCAGGAGCGCGTCTGTCCAGAGTGTGAGCGGCCGGATCTGTAGACGTCGGCACAGCATCCTCGGCCACAGGAACCCGTGATGAATCAGCGAGGAAGTGAGCGTCGCGAGAGCTACGCCAAACACCGCGAACCTCGGCATCCAGAGCAAGCTCAGGAGCACTTTGAGCAATCCCTCCGACAGCATCAGGACGGCGACACTGCGGTGGCTGCCGATGCCGAGGGCGACAGGTAGGCCGGCCGCGTTGGCCAGGCTGGGCAGGTAAGCGATCGCGAGAAGTCGGAGGATGTCGCCCGCGGGCCGGCCGGCGTCGGGCCCGAGCCAGACGCTCAACAGCAGCGGCCCTTCGACGAAGAACAACACCAGCGGCGGCAGGGCCAGGAGCAAAGTTATTCGGGTACCCAGCAGGTAGTTCGCTGTGGCCCGCTCGTCCGAGCCTGAGGCTTCGTACGTACTCGCGAGGGGCAGCAGGTTGCCCGTGAACGCTCCGACCAGTGCCGAGACCATGACCATCATGTTGGCGGCCAGACCAAAGTGCGCCGCGTCGACCGCGGTCAAGTTACCGGCGATGAGCAGGGTGTCGGAGCCGTATGCGAGTTGCCAGCCCGCCGTGCCCAGGATGGAGAAGACGCCGATCGAAGCGAGTCGCTTCACGACGCGGAAAGACCCCTCCTGGAACAGCTCGAAGCCGACGCCTGTCAGCCTTTGAAGTACAAAGGCACCCGCCACGAGCATCACCAGGTTGGACACAAGCGTGGCCATTGCCAAGCCGGGCAACCCCGCGCCGGCCCCGAGCGCCGCGACAGTGCCGCCCGCCCGCAGTACATTCGCGAGTAGGCCGAGAGCGGCGCTGAGGTCGAAGCGCTGCAGGCCCTTCAACGCGCCGGAAATCGCGGTCGCAGGAAGCGCTACCGCCGCAGACAGGGTCGCGATGATGGCGGTCTGCCTGGCCGTTTCCACCGAGAGGCCACCCAGATCGAACCAGCGCTGGATGGCGACCGAGAACCCGATCCCCGCGAGCAGGCACACGAAGCCGGCCACGGCGTAGAGGCGCAGCCCCGTCCCGAGCACCCGTCGCAGCTCCTCCTTGTCGCCCTTGATCCGCGCTTCCGCGATCGAGCGGACCAGGGCCGGGTGGATCCCGAGATCCAGCAGGCCCGAATAGCCGAGGGCCTGGCTGAGTAGCAGCCACACCCCGTACGCTCCAGGACCGATCCGTTCCAGAACGAAGGGCGTCAGGACGAGTGTGATCGCAACCGCGACAGCGTATTGGGCCCAGCCAGCGAGCGTGCCGCCGAGCACGAGCGCTCGCGTCGCGCCTTGAGCCGAGGCGATCGCGGCCCGGGCCTGATCCGGCTCTGGCCGCTGATCGACGGCGGTTGACTGGGTGTCTCGCGGCTTATCGTCTGGAGTACGCCCGAAGCGACTGCCGACCACCCATTTTCTCCGCGAGGCCGCCTCGCCAAGCCCGACTAGGGGCGCTCAGGGCTAGTATCCTGCATGCTGCGGCCGGTCGCCGCAACCGATCGAGGTGTAGCTCTCGTGCACGGCGCGTCGCGTGCATGCACCAAGGAAAGCCTGCAATGATCAAGATGTACCATTCGAGTGCGCTGGCGAGCGGAGACGAGCCGGGCTTTTGGGACGACAGCTGGCGAGACGGATCTCTGGCGGAAGCGCTGCGGTTTTGCGAGCAGGATCCGCTTCAGCCCCTGTTCGAACGATACGTGCCCGGTGGATCGCTGCTTCTCGAAGGTGGCTGCGGGCTCGGCCAGTACGTCGTCTTCTACGGGCGCAGGGGACGCCGGGTGGTGGGCCTCGACTTCGCGCCCACGACACTGGGGCAGTTGAAGGGCAGAGAGCCCTCTGCAAAGCTGTGCAGGGGAGATGTCGCCGCGCTACCGTTTGCAGATGCCTGCTTCGACGCCTACTTCTCGGGTGGCGTGGTCGAGCACTTCGAGACGGGCCCTCGGCGGGCTCTCGAAGAGGCGTGGCGGGTGCTGCGAGCGGACGGACGCTTCCTGGTGTCCGTTCCCTACGCCAGCCCACTGCGGCGCGCCAAGATTGCCGTGGATGCCGCACCGGCGACCTGGGTGGTGCGAAGCGCCGGGAGCTTCATCCGCGAGGACAGACAGGGCCAAGCCTTCTGGCAGCATGCGTTCTCCCGGCGAGAGTTTGCGGGCCTGCTCGACGAGGCCGGCTTTCAGGTTCTCGAGGTGCAGCCTTACTCCGTGCTGTTCGGGCTCTACGAGCTTCCCGGTCTCAGCTGGGTGACCCGCGTGGCCACCGGGCGCAGTGCGTCTGGCGCGTCGTGCACGCCTGCCGCGCGGGGAATCGAAGCTCGCGGCACCACCGCCGCTCGGCCCCCGGCATGGAGGCTCCGCTCGCTGTTGCGCAGGCTCGTGGTGCAAGAGGATCGGACCGTGCCGATCCTTGGGGCTGGGGTTTCGGTTTGCGCGGCCCTGGGAGCCAACATGTTGATGTTCGTGTGCTCGAAGGCGAACCGCGCGAAGGGCGGAAGGTCGTGATGCGCCTCGCAGCCCTGGTGCTGATCGCCCTGCTTCCGAGCGCGCTGAAGCGTCCGCTGTTGAGGTGGTTCTTCGGGCATCGGATCGGCCGCACGGTCAGGATCGGCATTTCGATTCTGGACGCGCGTGAAATGGAGCTCGCGGATGGGGCGTCGATCGGCCACTTCAACTTGATCCTCAGGGTGGGCCGCCTCGAGATGGGTCGCCACGCCCGCATCGGTGTGATGAACATCGTCCGTGGCGGCGAACGCGTGTGTCTGGGCGCCTACTCCGACGTGATGCGGTTGAACGTGTTGAACGCCATCCCCGAGCACGACTGCACAACCATGCCTGTCTCCGAGCTCGAGCTCGGCCCGGGAACCGTCCTCACCTCCGGTCACCGCATCGACTTCACGGATCGAGTCTCGCTCGGCAAGAACGTCATCGTCGGGGGCCGCAGCTCGTCGCTCTGGACGCACACCAGGCAGGAGACGGCGCCGATCGCGATCGGTGACTTCTGCTATCTGGGCAGCGAGGTTCGGATCGCACCCGGCGCCGGGCTCCCCGACGAATGCATCCTGGGCTTGGGTTCGGTATTGACGCGACGGATCAGCGAGCCCCGCTCCCTCGTCGCGGGGGTTCCCGCCCAAGTGCTGCGGCCGCTCGGCGAGACGGACCTCTCGCACATTCGCCGCAAGACGCGTGGCGACATGCCCGACGGCTTCTATACGGGCTCCTGAAGGGTCCTTCGAGATGGCTTCTAGCCCGGAAGCCGTACCACGAGTGCCTGGCCCGTGGTGAGAACCAGGGGAACTTCGCGCTTGTCGCCGAAGAACTGGTCGACAGCCATGCGCGCGCCCACACACGTGGGCCACCCGTAGTCGTCGAAGACCATGAACCCACCCGGAGTGAGACGCGGATAGATGAAGGAGCAGCAATCCATCACCGACTGGTAGAGATCAACATCGATGTGGGCGAGAGCAATCAGCTGCGACTCCAGGCCGTGAAAGCTTGTGGGGATCGTCCCCTTATGGACGACGGCACGTGTGTAGCTCAGCAGTCGTCGAATCGATTCTTCGGAGGTGTCGGAAAAGTCGCCGGCGGAGTGCCAGTCGCGCTCAGGATCCGGAGCCGGCATTCCCTCGAAGGTATCGAAGAGCCGGAGCGGGCGCTCGACCTCCGCAGCGACCGTGCCAAGGAGCAGTGCGGTCCCGCCACGGTACACGCCACACTCCCAGTACTCGCCCGGGAGGTGCCGTGCCTGACGCGCGAGGCTGTAGAGTACGAAACACCTGGCCGAATCGACGAGGGTGAAAGGCTGGATCTCGGCGTACAGGCGGCCGAAGCCCTGAGAATCGAGCCATGGGCTGTAGCGTGGCCTGTAGAGCGCCGCTGCGGATCCCAGACTCGGCCCTTGGGTTCGTTTCAGACCCAGACGATCCAGAACTGACCTGAGCATCGCTCTCATCGTCTGGGCATGCTACGACAGCTTGCTCTCGACGAGAGCGCTGCGGATCGCCGTGCGCCCTCCCGACTCCGTTCCGGCCGCAGCTGACGATCGGCTATCCTCGACAGCGTGAAGCTTAGGCCGGTCGGACTCGCGGCGGCGATCGTGGCGACGGGCCCCGGACTCCTGGCTCAACCCACCGACACGCCGGGTTCAGGCTTCGGCGGCGAGCGGCCGGGCCTCTTCCGGCTCGGGACCTTCTACCTCACACCGTACCTCCACGTCGGCACGCTCGGCGTCGACACCAACGTTTTCTATACCGCGACCGACCGGCAGACCGATTTCACGGCGAGCGGTGGCCCGGGGCTCGAGATCGTGCGCCCCTTCGGGCGCGAGAGCCGGCTCCGCGTCGACGGCGGGCTCGACTACCTGTACTTCGCCAAGACCGAGTCGCAGCGGCGGCTCAACGGATACGCCACGGGGTACCTCGACCTGCGGGGGGTGAAGACCCGGCTCGCGGTGGAGGAGCGCTACGAGCGGACCTTCTCGCGGCCGAGCTACGAGGTCGACGAGCGCGTGGAACAGGAGACCGAGGGCACGCGTGCTCTGCTGCGGCGCGACCTCGGCGACCGGATGCGGCTCGCACTCTTCGGCAGCCGGTTGCAGACGCTCACGGAGAGCGTGCTCTACCTGGGGACGGATCTCGGGGACACGCTCACCGACGACCTGTACCAGGCTGGGGGTGAGCTGCAGCTCGGGCTCTCGGTGAAGACGCGGTTCGTCGCGGGCGGCGAGGAGTCCTGGTACCGGTATCCCCACCTGCCGGAGCGGGACGGCAGCTCGACGCTTGCCTACGCGGGCTTCCGAACCGACGAGACCGCTCTTATCAGCGGCCTGGCGGTCGGTGGCATACGGTGGTTCCGGCTCGACAGCGGAGCGAAGCGGAAAGTGGCCTACGCTGACGTGAACGTGACCTGGAGTCTCTCCTTCAAGACCAAGCTCGGGGGACGCTACGCGCGCGACATCGACTACTCATCCTTCGCGACGTCGGGAGTCACCCCCACGAACCTGAACGAGACGATCGAGGCGTTCGTCGAGAAGTTCCTCGTCCGCAACGTGTACCTGCGCCTTTTCGCGCGCCAGTATCGGCTGGTCTCGGATGGGGACGTCGCCCTCGTGGTGCCAGACGAGGGGCTCGTCCGGAGCGAGCGCGACGACCGGGTGCGCGAGGCTGGAGGCGAGCTCGGCTACCAGTTCCGCTCGCGGATCCGGGCCGGAATCACGGTCAGCTACACCGAGCGCGTCTCCTCGATCCAGACGTTCGGCATCGAGGGCCTGCTGGCCGGGTTCACGCTCCAGTACAACTCGCCACAGCCGACGTTTCGCTAGCTGGCGGCGGGCGGAGGTAGTCTTGACGCTCGAGTATTCCCGAGTCATACTCCGGCCGTGAAAGTGGCGGTGTCGGTTCCGGAACCGGTCTTCGAAGCAGCGGAGCGCGTGTCGAAGCGGATGCGCATCCCCCGCAGCCAGCTGTATTCCCGGGCCATTGCCGCGTTCGTGCGACAGCACTCAGGCGAGGACGTCACGAAGGCGCTGAACGCAGTCTATGCCAAGCACTCCTCGGCCCTCGACCCGGCGTGGGAAAGCGCTTCGCTCGAGGTGCTGCGGCGGGAGAACTGGTGAGTGCGGCGGGGTGAGATCTGGTGGGTGGATTTCGGAACACCCTTCGGATCGGAGCCGGGGTACAGGCGACCGGCCGTCGTGGTCCAGACAGACCCTTTCAACGAGAGCCTGATCGCGACCGTCGTGCTCGTCCCTCTCACTCGCAGCGTGACTCTGGCGAGCGCTCCGGGGAACGTGTTGTGCAGGCCGCGGGACACGGGCTTGCGACACGCATCGGTGGCGAACGTCTCGCAGGTGACCGTGGTCGACCGCCGAAGGCTTGTGGAGCGGGCAGGCGCCGTGCCCGGCCAGCTCATGACCCGCGTCGAAGAGGGCTTGCGGCTGGTGCTTGGGCTCTAGAGAGAGACAAGAGCCCGGTGTCGATCACGACTGTCTCGGCGTCACATGGCACCGCACAGCCTTCGCGTTGCGGCGGCCGCCTCCGTGCGGTTCTTTTCTCGATCCTGGCTTGGTTGGGGGTGGCTGCGGCGAGCTTAGCGCAAGGCGCGCGCCCAGGGGACTACGAAGTCGGCCCCGGTGACGTGCTCAAGGTCATCGTGATCGGCCAGGCCGAGATGACCCGCGATTTCGCCGTCGACCCTGAGGGCATGATCAACTTCCCGCACCTCGGGAAGGTCAAGGCCGCTCAGCACACGACTCTGGAGCTCGAGCGCAAGATCACCATGCTCCTCGCCTCCGGGAACATTCTGAAACGGCCGCAGGTGACGGTGTCGGTGGCCGAATACGGCAGCCAGCGGGTGTACGTGACGGGCGAGGTGCTGCGTCCGGGCCGCTATCCACTGAAGGCCGATCGAACGCTGTTGGCGCTGCTCGGGGACATCGGGGCGCTGGGACCGAACGTGGGACACGAGGTGCTCGTGGTCCGGCCGCCGGCCACCCGCGGCGCTGCGGGGGGGCCGGCCGTGCCCCTCAACATGACGGACGCTCCCGAAGCGGCCACCACTCCCGCGACCACGCCGGGTGGATCCGAAGCACCAGCGGGCGAGACAGCGGCGCCGCCTGTGGCACCGGCGGTCAGCGTTCCAGGCCTGCCGTTCGTCGCGGCCGGCTCCGAGGTTTTCCGCATCAGCCTTTTAGAGCTGCAGTCGGGGAATCCCGAGCGGAACGTCACGCTCCACGCCGGCGACACGGTGTACTTCCCGAAGGCGTCGCAGGTGTACGTGATGGGCAGCGTTTCGCGACCGGGGCCCTACCGTTTCCAGGAAGGGATGACGGTGCTTCAGGCACTCACGCTCGCCGGAGGCGTGACCGAGCGCGGCTCGCAGGGGAGAACCAAGGTGGTCCGCATCGTCGACGGGAAGAAGGTCGAGAAGAAGGTCAAGGCCACCGACCTGGTCCTGCCCGAGGACACGCTGGTCGTGCCCGAGCGGTTCTTCTGAGGGAGTCGCGGGTCCTTGCCGCTGTCCGCTCTGCGACGATGCTTGCGAGCGGCCCGCCGCGGTCGGTTCAGTGGTCTTCGAGGGCCAGGCGTACGTCTACCGCCAGTGCCGGGGTTACGGTTCCGCGGCGTGCGATCCGATGCCGGATGCTGAAACCCTGGCCAGGATGTACGGCCCGGCCTATGCCGACCAGGACAGCGATCCCTGTATCGAGGATCCCAAGAGTCCACAGTTGACGCTGGACTGGCTGAGGCAGCGGCCTTCCGGTGTCTTCGTGGATTTCGGTTGCGGCTCGGGCTCGCTGCTCCAGGCCACGAGCAGCTTGGGATGAAACGCGATCGGCGTGGAGCATGACGAGGGCGTTGGTCGGGAAACACAAGCGCGCACCGGCTGCAGAGTCTTGCATGGTCTGTCTGCTCTTCGCGATGAAGGGCTGCCGTCCCTGGATGTCATCCACATGGGCGATGTCATCGAGCACCTGCCGGCACCGTTCGAGGTGGTGCAACAGCTGGTCGCCATGCTGCGGCCTGGAGGGTGGCTGATGGCACAGGGGCCGCTCGAGGCCGGCCCTTGCTTATTCGCCACGGCCCTGCGGGCTGCTACGCCGCTGCGAGCACGGCGTGTCACTCAGATGCCGCCGTATCACGTCCTGCAGGCGACGGTGAGGGGGCAGCGAGCCTTCTTCGAGCGGGTCGGGCTTGCGGAAGTCACTTACGTGATCTCGGAAGTCGCATGGCCGGCGCCCGCTCGGCTGTCGATGACAGATGTCCAACAGCCCCGAAAGCTCGCGTTGTTCCTGCTCAGAAGGCTCTCGCAGTTGTCGTCCAAGCTGAATCCAACTGGTTGGGGGAACCGCTATTTCTTCGTCGGGGCTGCCGGAGTGAGAGCCGTTCTCCGGCAGGACACGCTTCGTCGTTCCCGAGCGCTTCTTTCTGAGAGAACGCCCGCGAGAGGCTCGCCGTCAGCATCGGCTGGGGAACCGGTCTCACGACTGACGTACAGAGCTGCTCGACTGGGAGCGCCTGCTGGCTGCGGAGCGTCACCTGCAGGCGCTCCTGCTCATGCGCCTTCTCCAGGGTGGTTCTGTCCGCACGGCAAACGCGAAGCCTGCTACCAGTCGTAGAGTGCACAGAGTGCGAGCACACTAGATCTGGTGCTTGAGTTCACTTCGTAGCTTACATGACCGAAGATCGCATAACCCTTTGATTTTGCGGAGTTTTCGGGTAAGCTAGCCTCCGCCCGGGGGTGGCTCGCCGGGGGAGGTGTCGTGACCGAGCAGGCGGTCTTGCAGGATGCCCGTCGCCATCTCGCGATGCTGCACAAGCGTCGCGGCATCGTGCTCACCTGCCTGGCCCTGAGCCTCGTCGTCGCCGTGCTCTACAACTACACCACCCGGCCCGTGTACCAGGCCACCACGCAGATCCTGATCGATCGCGACACGCCCGACGTGTTGCCGAACAAGGAGCTCGTCGAGCTGGTCCAGGGCGGGATGGACTACTACCAGACGCAGTATCAGCTCCTGAAGGGCCGCACGCTCGCCGAGCGCGCGGTGGCGCGGCTCGAGCTGCAAACGCATCCCGAGCTCGCCACGGGCCCGATGATGAACCCGTGGGAGCGCGTGCGCGGTTTCTTGGGACAGCCTCCCTCCGCCGTGATCGACCCGAGCGGGATGCTGCTGTCGCCTGCGGCCGCGGCGTTCCGCTCGCGGATCCTGGTGGACCCGATCCCTGGCTCGCGGCTCGTGAACCTGCACTTCCGCGCCTACGACCCGCGGGTGGCCGCCGACGCCGTGAACGCGCTGGCGCAGCTCTACATCGAGCAGTCGCTCGAGCTGCGCTTCACGACGTCGACCGAGGCGACTGGCTGGCTCTCGGAGCGGCTCAAGGAGCAGCAGGCGAAGCTGGAGGCCGCGGAGCAGGCGCTCCAGGAGTACCGCGAGCGCGAGGGGCTCATCAACCAGGAGGCGCGCCAGGGGCTCGTCGACCAGAAGCTCGACACGCTCAACGGCGCCGTGCTCGAGGCCCGCACCGAGCGGATCGCCAAGGAGACGCTCTACCGGCAGATCGCCATGCTCGGCCCGGGACAGCTCGAGAGCTTCCCGCTGGTGATGGGCTCGGGCACCGTGCAGCGGCTCAGGACGGAGCTCGCCACGCTGCAGAAGGAGGAAGCGCTGCTCTCCGACTCGCTCGGCGACCGCCACCCCGAGATGCTGCGTGTGCGCGGCCAGGTCCGGGCGGCCGAGGAGAAGATCCGCGCCGAGATGCGAAGCGTGGCACGCGCGGCCGAGAGCGACTACCGCACGGCGCTCGCGCGCGAGTCGCGCCTCGCGGCAAGCCTCGAGGCGGTCAAGGGCGAGGCCCAGGACACGAACCGCAAGTCGATCGAGCACATGGCGAAGCAGCGCGAGGTCGACACGAACCAGAAGCTCTACCAGGACCTGCTCACGAAGACCAAGCAGACCGGGCTCGAAACCGAGCTCAAGACCACCAACATCCGCGTGGTGGAGAAGGCCGAGGCGCCACGTGGGCCGGTGAGCCCGCGCAAGATGCGCAGCTACCAGGTCGCGATCATCCTGGGCCTGCTGGTCGGGATCGGGCTGGCTTTCGGCTTCGAGCACATGGACAACACCTTCAAGACGCCGGAGGACGTGCGCGAGCACCTGCAGCTGCCGTTCCTGGGCATGGTGCCGCACGTGGGCCTCAAGCCGACGGGCGCCGCAGGCCGTGGACCGCAGCTCGTGAAGAGCCCTAACTCAGCCGTGGCCGACGCCTATCGCGTGCTGCGCACCAACCTGATCTTCTCCTCGGCCGAGACCACCGGGCGCGTGATCCTGGTGACGAGCGCCAACCCCGCCGAGGGCAAGACCACGACCCTCGCCAACCTGGCCGTGGCGCTCGCGCAGAACGGCGCTAAGGTGCTCGCGGTCGATGCGGACCTGCGCCGCCCGACGCTCTACCAGCACTTCGGCGTGGCGAAGGCCCCCGGGCTCACGGACCTGATCGTGGGTAAGGCCGCGGCCTCGCTGGCGATCCACTCGACGCGCATCGAGGGCCTGCAGCTTTTGCCCTGCGGCTACCTGACGCCGAACCCGGCGGAGCTTTTGGGCTCGCCGATGATGAAGCAGATCGTCGACGCGCTGCGCGCGCACTACGAGTGGGTACTGATCGACGCGCCGCCGCTGCTCGCGATGGCCGACGCTCCCGTGCTGTGCCCGCTGGTCGACGGGGTCGTGCTGGTGATCGCGGCGGAGTCGGCCACGAAGCCGGCGGTGACGCGCGCCATCGACCAGGTGCAGCGCGTGGGCGGCAAGGTGGCCGGCCTCGTGCTGAACAAGGTCAACCTGGAGCGGAACTCCTACTATTACAGCCAGTATTACAGCGAGTACTACCGCAGCTACTACGCCGAGGGGAAGTCGCAGAAGGCGGGCGGCGAGACAACGCCGCGCAAGCCGGCCCCGAGGCCACCGGCGCGGCCAGCACGGCGGGCGTGAGGGCTTCCGAGCATGCGGCTTGAAGGCATGGGTGCGAGGACGCTACGATCAGGGCGGATGCGTGCGCTTCGCTCTGCGGCCCACTGGATCCTGGCGCTGCTGGTCGTGCTGCCCGCGGGAAACGTGCGCGCCGCACCCGCGACCGGAACGATCCAGGGCACCGTGCGGCTCGACGGCCGGCCGCTCTCGGGCGTGACCGTCGCGTTCATCGAGCTGCAGTCTGGCTCGGTGGTGCGCGCGGTCTCGAGCGCCGACGGTGGATTCTCGACCGCGGCCCCCACGGGCGAGTACGCCGTCACCACCGAGAGCCAGGCGGGCCTCGCGGTGGGCCAGGCGCCGGCCAAGGTGGCGGTCGCGGACGGACGCGTCGCGAGCGCCGACGTGGAGCTGGTGGCGGTCGCTTCGGCGGTCGCGCAGGACTCGACCGCGGCCACGCCGCCGCAGGAGCCGACGGCCCCCGCCGTCGAGCCACAGAGCGCGCCCGCCGACCCGCAGGCCCCGGCCGTTCCCGTCCTGGCCAGCACCACCGGCACCGGCGCGCAGATCCTGTTCGAGCCCGTGACGTGCTTCGTGGCGGGGGAGTTCCCGCTGCTCGACGCCGGCATCGAGCCGATCGCCTCGGTCGCGCGCGCCCGCGTCTACTTCAAGGGCGCGGTGGGCGACTCGTTCTACTACGTCGAGATGACGGTCGACCAGGGGCGCTACTTCGGCAAGCTGCCACGCCCGCAAGTCGCGGCCTCCCCGGTCACCTACTACGTGCAGTCCACGACGACGGAGTTCGAGGAGAGCCAGACGCAGGAGATCGAGGCGCTCGTCGTGCAGGACAAGGCCGAGTGCGGCGACCGCAAGGTGGCGGCCATCGGGCCCGCGGGCGCCGTCACGATTTTCTCGGCCGCGACGGGCGCGTCGATCATCGCGCCGGCCGGCTTCGCCGCGGTGGCGGCTTCCGGTCTCGCCGTCGGCGCGATCACCGTGATCGCCGCAGCAGCCGCTGCCGCAGGCGTCGTGGGCGGCGTGGTCGTCGCGCCGCCGGGCGGTGGTGGTGGCGTGACGCCCCCGCCGATCATCGTCCAGCCCTCACCGATCCCGACGCCAAGCCCGCTGCCGACCCCGACGCCGATCCCGGTCACGGTGTTCCGTTAAGTCATCCCGAGGAGACCCCCTTGCTCGCAGTGGGGGTCTCCGAGGGATTTCTAGGCCATCGGTTCCGTTTCCGCGGTCCCGTTCCCGTGGTTCCGTTCTGAACTCACCTCCGCTCGCAGCTCGTTACCCGAGTCTTGAGGCGCTAGGTCGCGCTGGCCGCGGGACGAGTCCGAGACCTGACCTTCCCTTTACTTCCAGGTCAGCGTGTTGCGGAGGGTCTCGTTCTTGGGGGCCGTGAGGGTGGCCTCGGCGGCCCACGAAGTGGTGCCGTCGCGCCAGGTGCCCGTGGACTCGGCCAGCTGGACCCGCTGCTGAGGTGCGATGTCGCGGACGCTCGCGGCGAGGGGGCCGCCGCTGCCGGCGCCGTTGATCGTCGTGCCGAGGGCCAAGCCCTGGATCCGGATCGGCTTGCCCCCCTGGTTCACGACGAAGACGCGCAGCGTCCACGCGTCGTTCGCCTCGATGCCGGACGCCGGGGACATCTCGAACTCGATCCGTCCCAGGAAATCGGGGGCCTTTTCGTCGGTGTCGAAGCCCACGAGACCGCCGCGCGCCTTCTCCCTCCGCGTCTTCTCCGAGTCGACGACGGTCCGGCCCGCGACGAAGCGGCGACGGGCCAGCTCGCGGCGTTGCGCGACGTCCGTGCGGAGGCTCGTGGCTCGGGCGTTGCCCGGCTCGAGACGCAGCGCTCCATCGAGGTGAGAGAGCGCCGCGTCGTACTGTCGCGACGCGAGCGCGGCCTCGGCCTGGCCCACGAGCCCCGCCACCTGCTGCGCCCGCACCTGTTCGGGCGACGGCCCTGACACGGCCGGGGGGGGCGTGGGCGCGGCGGTCGAAGGCGTTGGCGTCGCGCGTGGCGTGGGCGTCGGCCGGGGCGTGGGCGGTGCCTGTGCCGGCCCCGTCACGGGCGGCGGTGTCGGCGTCGCGATGGGGGCCGGGGTCGCGGCGCCGACCGGATCGGGCGTCGCCGCGAGGGGCTCCGGTTCGGGCGCGGTTGGCGGCGGGGGCGCCGGCTCGCTCGCTTGTGCGACCGGCGCGGGTGTCGTGGCAGGCGCGGCCGAGCGCCCAGCCAGCGTGCGCCAAGCGAACCAGCCACCCGCCGCGAGGGCGACGACGACAACGAAACCAAAGGCGGCGAGCAGCATCGGCCTTCGCGAGCTCGGCGCCGCCTCGTCCGGCGCCTCTGTGGACGAAGGTTCGAGCTCGGGCTCGGGCGGAGCCGGGCGGGGCGTCGAGCGCACGCGCTGCGAGGCTGAGGGAGGCAGCGGCCGGGTGGCCGGCCGCGAGGGCGCTTTCGGCCGGGCCTCCCGCGGGGCTCGAGGCTCCACGGGTGTCGCCACGGCCGGTACCTCGTAGGCGGGCTCGGCCGGCAGCTCCGTGAATGCCTCGGGGACCGGTGCGTACCCCGGCTCGACCGCGTCCGCCACTTCGTCCGGGCTGCTCATGAGCAGCGTGGGCGAGACGTCCGCCAGCGCCTCCGTCGCGTCGACGATGTACGTTTCGGGTTCGCCGGCTGTGTCGGGGGCCGCCTCCACCGGAGTCTCGACCCCGAACTCGTCCGGGAAGGTCACCCGCTCTGGAGGCGCTGCGGCGGCGAAGAGCTCGGGCTCGGGCACCGCGGTGTCCATCGCCGCGACGTCGTCGATCGAGACCTCGTCCTCGTCGGCCGACTGTGCCGCCGCCGGGGCGCTCGCGGCTTCGGCCGCTGTTTCCATCGCCCAGAGTGCTATGGTCTCGATCTCGGGCGTGGGTGTGGCCGCGGACGCGAGGGGGCCGGGAGGCGGCGCGGCGCCGGGCGGCGTCAGGCCCGGCGTGGCCGAGCGCTTGGGCAGGATGCACTGGAGCATCACGACGTCGTCGTCGCCCGGCACGCCGAGCCAGAGGATGTCGCCGTTGCGCAGCTCGGTACCGGCAGGGTCGAGCACGTTGTCGTTGACGTGCACCGTCCGCGACGAGCCGGTGTCGTGAACGGTGATGCGTCCGTGCTCGACCAAGATGCGCGCGTGATAGGGGCTCACGGCCGGCAGATCGAGGTGCAGCGTCGACCCGGGAGAGGAGCCGATCGTCAGCGTCCCGTTCTCCGGCAGCGTGCACTGCGCGCCGGCGAGCGGCCCCCCCAGGACGGTCAAGGACGCAGTTTTCGTCTCGGCCATCACACTCTCTCGCGGCCCCGCCTGGAGGGCAGACGGAACAGGTCTTGGACGGTCATTCTAGGGGCGACGCCTCCGGCTATCAAGGCCGCCCGTGAGAACGCTCGGCTTCGCGCGGCGCGACCGCGAGCGCGGCGAGCGCCACCCAGGTGGCGGCGTTCGCGGGAATCTGGCCGTTGAAGTCCACGAGCTCATGGAGCGCGAGGCCCGAGAGCGCACCGAAGAGGCCGAGCTCGACGGGCGAGCGCCGCGCACGGGCGAGCGCGCCGCGGAGGACGACGACCAGCAACCCGGCCACGAGCAGGAGGCCCACGAGGCCGCCATCGAGGAGCGCCTGCAGGTAGTCGTTGTGCGCCTCGCCGATCCAGTCGGTCTTCCAGACGGTCTGGTACCACGGGTACGCGGTCGCGAAGGCGTTCCAGCCGCAACCGAAGACCGGGAAGTGCTTCAGCATCGGCAGCATGTCGCGCCACAGGTCGAGCCGGCTGGCACGGATGCCGCGCACCTCGAACGCCGAGATGACGCCGCCTAGGCCGATCCACACGACGCCCAGCGCCACGAGCAGCAGCACCGCGAGCGCCGTCCACCAGCGTCCCGTGGCTGTGAGCGGGAGCACGCTGCCGAACAAGATCAACAGCAGGACGGCCAGCATCGCGAAGGCGTAGGCCACGCCGCCCCCGCGCGACTGCGACGCGACGAGACCGGCCACGGTCACCATCACTACGGCCGCCGCGCGCGCGAATGCCAACCCTTCGGCCTCGCCGAGCAGGAGAAACCGCTGCCGGCGCGCCGCCCACGCCGCCCGCAGCCGGGAGAGCGCCTCGAGTGCTTCGCCGACGCCGAGCGCCCCCGCCATCACCAGGTAGCCCGCGAAGTGGTTGCGGTTCACGTAGGGGCCGAACACCGCCCAGTCCCAGCGCGGCTGCCACACGCCGTAGATCCGGCGCGGCTCGGGCGAGACCGCCTGCAGCAGCGCGACCACCGTGAGCGCGAGGCCCGTGAAGACGACCGTGCGCAGCACGCGCCGGCGCCAGCGGCCCTCGCCGAGCTCGCGGAAGACGGCGAGCGCCAGGAGCGAGAAGGCCGCGAGAAATGCGAGGCCGCGCAGCGTGTCGGGCGGGCTGACGCTGATCGGCCGCCAGGCGCTGAGCGGGACGAGCAACGGGTCGTTGTAGAAGGCGAACGAGCCGGGGCTCACGGCGCGCAGCGACCCGGGCGGCAGCGGCACGAGCTGGAGCAGCACGAGTGCGTGCAGGGCGACCAGAAGCCGCAGGCCCGGAAGCTGTGGGCTCGGGGTCTGCCGCGCACGCAGCAGCGAGACGAGGCCCGCGAGGCCGCAGCCGGCCAGCAGCGGAATGAACACGGGCTCGTGGACCGCCCCGGCGAGGAGCGGCGCTGTGGCCAGCAGGACCAGCACGAGGACGCGAACGAAGGCAGCGGCGCGCGTGGGCGCGCTCATCTCGGGAGGCGCTCGACCCGCAGCAGCCGCGCGCGCGGTCCGAACACGAGGCGGCGGTCGGGCTGGCCGTCGCCGTTCGTGTCGATCTCCTCGCTCGCGAGCCGTCCCTTCTCCCAAGCTTGCCAGCGGTCGGTGCGCCCGTCGCGGTCGGAGTCGGTCTCGATCCGCGCCAGCACGCCTTGCTTCATCAGCTCGGCACGCTCGGGCTTGCCGTCGCCGTCGTCGTCGTATTCGATGCGCGACGGCCGCCCGTCCGCCGCGCGATAGGTCCACTCGTCCGCGCGCCCGCGCTGCCGGCGCCAGCGGCCCACCTTCTCGAGGACGCCCGCCGCGTCGTAGTGCTCGAAGCGGTCGACCCACGAGTCGAGGTCCTCGTCCACTTCGATCAGGCGGATCTGCCGGCGCTCGTCGTAGTGGGCGATGTAGTCGGCGCGCCCGTCGCCATTGCTGTCGTACTCGACCACCGCGATCCGGCCCGCGGCGTCGTAGAAGCCCTTCCAGGCGCCGCGGTCGAGCAGGCGGTAGTCGCGGCCGTCGCCGCGCCTCACGCTCGGCATGCCGGCCGGAGGCAGCCCGCCGAGCCCGCCGCAGGCGCGATCGCCGCACGCGCCGAGCGCGAGCAAGGGCAGGAGCAACGCGAGGCGGCGCCTCAAGCGGCCTCCTCCGTGTCGCGCCGCCCCGCGTGCGCCAGGCCGAGCGCCACCCAGACATGCCGGAAGTCCTCGACGTCCTGGCCGAGGCCGTCGAGCGCGAGCGCCGCCAGCATCCCCCAGAGCGCGAGGTCGGTCGGCCGCGCTCGCGCGCGCCACAGGCAGAAGACCGCGAACGCGAGGCCGGCGAGCGCCGGCAGCCCGAGCGTGGCGGCGACGTTGAGCGGCGTCAGGTGCGCATCGAAGACGAGGCTGCCGCGGCGTCCCGGCGAGCTGCCGAGGCCCGAGCCGACGAGCGGATGTGCGGCGAGCGTCTCGAGCGACGTGGTGGCCGACTGCAGGCGCACTGAAGGCCCCTCGCGCAGCCGCACGTCCCAGGGGCGCAGCGGCTGGAACGTCACGTTGACGAGCGTGAGCCCGACCATCGCCACGACCAGCGACACGCCGAGCCCCCAGGCGAAGCGCCGGCGGGCGGGTGTCGTGGCGTGGCGGATCGCCGCGGCCAGGCCGAACGCCAGGATCGCGCGCGAGGTGGTGAGCAGCACGGTGATGGCGAGCGCCGCGATCACGACGCGCCGCCATCCCCGTGAGAGCCCGGCGTCCTCGCGCGCCACGACCCCCGACGCGAACACGCAGAAGCTCGCGAGCAGGTTCGGGTGCGGGAAGCCCCCCTGGGCACGCGAGAGCGGACCCGGTAGCAGATCGCCGCAGGTGCCGACGAGCGGGGTGATCGTGCCGAACGCGGAGAGCAGGACACCGACGAGCGCGGCGAGGGCCGTCAGCACCGACGTGGCGGCGATGGTGCGGCCGATCGCGGCCGGCATGCCGGGGCGACCCGCCATCTCGGACGTCACCACGAAGAGCGCGAGCAGCATGCCCAGGCCGAGGAGCTTCGCCGGGCCGCTCGGCTGCCGCGGCGCCGCCACCGCGAGCGACAGAGCGGCCCATCCCAGGTAGAGAGCGAGGCCCGCGTGCACCGGCCGCAGCCGCGGCAGCCGACGCTCGAGGGCGAGCCCGGCGGCCCAGGCGAGGCAGGCGAGCGCGAACAGCGCGTCGCTCGAGCGGGCGTTCTCGTGGAGCCACGGGAACGGCACGAGCGCCCCCCACGGGATGAGCGCCAGGGTGGCGAGGTAGAGCCCGCGAGCGAGGCGATCGGTCACGCGGCTACACGGCTCCCTGGTACAGCTCGTCGATCAGCGGCTTGTAGCGCTCCTCCACGACACGTCGCTTGACCTTGAGCGTGGGGGTGAGCTCGCCCGCCTCTTGCGAGAGCTCCTTCGGGAGCAGCACGAGCTTCTTGATCTTCTCGAACTGGGCGAGGTCGCCGGTCATCGCGGACACCAGCTCCATGTAGTGGGCGACCACTTCTTTGCGCTTGACGAGCTCGTCGCGCGAGCCGATGAGGCCACGCTGCTTCGCCCAGGCCGCGAGCACCTCGTAGTTCGGCACCACCAGCGCCGCGGCGAAGTTGCGCCGGTTGCCGATCATCACCACCTCGGTGAAAAAGCGGTTCGTCTTCAGCCGGTTCTCGATCGGCTGCGGCGCGATGTTCTTGCCGCCCGAAGTGACGATGATGTCCTTCTTGCGGTCGGTGATCACGAGGAAGCCGTCCGGGTCGACGTGACCGAGGTCGCCGGTGTGGAAGAAGCCCTGCTCGTCGATCGCCTCGCGCGTGGCCTCCGGTTTCTTGAAGTAGCCCTTCATGATGTGCGGCCCGCGCGAGAGCACCTCGCCGTCCGCGGCGATCTTCACCTCGACACCGTCGAGCGGCAGCCCCACGGTCCCCGGCTTCAGGCGGTCCGGGCGGTTGCAGGTGATCACCGGGCTCGTCTCGGTGAGGCCATAGCCCTCGCAGATCAGGATCCCCGAAGCACCGAAGAACTCCGCGATCTCCTTGGCGAGCGGCGCTCCGCCCGAGATGAAGAGCTGGAGCTGGCCGCCGGTGCGCGCCCGGATCTTGGAGAAAACGAGGCGGTCGGCGAGCGCGAGCTTCAGCCGCAGCCAGAGGCCCGGCGCGCGACGCTCAACGCGGCAGGCGAACCCCTCGCGCCCCACGGCGAGCGCCCAGCCAAAGATCGCCTGCCGCAGCTTCGGGTCCTGGGCCACCTTCTCGTTCACGCGCGCGTACATCTTCTCGTAGAGCCGCGGCACCGAGCACATCATCTGCGGCCGCACCTCGAGCATGTTCTCGGGCACCCGCCCGACGTTCTCGGCATAGGCGATCGTGACGCCCGAATGGAGCATGAAGTTGTAGCCCGCCGTGCGCTCGAAGACGTGGCACAGCGGCAGGAAGCTGAGCGCAGTCCAATCGGGCTTGATCTGCGGGAAGGCCTTGGCGGCGCCGAGCACGTTCGACACCAGGTTGCCGTGGGTCAGCATGACGCCTTTGGGATCGCCGGTGGTGCCGGAGGTGTAGATGAGCGTCGCGACGTCGCCCGGCCCGACGCTCGCGGCGCGTCTGCGGACGGCGTGCTTGTCCTTCGCGAGCGCCGCCCGCCCGCGCGACCGCAGCTCGTCGAGCGCAAGGCCGCCCGGCACGGGCTCGAAGCCGATCACGTGCCGCAGCTGCGCGAGCCCGCTCCTCACCTCGGAGACTTTCGCCGCCTGGGCCGCGTCCGAGACGAACACTGCTTTCGACTCGGAGTCGTTCAGGATGTAACGTACCTGAGCGGCGAGGAGCGAGGGATAGAGCGTCACGTCGGCTGCGCCCGCGCAGAGCACCGCCAGGTCCGCGAAGGCCCACTCGGGGCGGTTCTCGGACAGGATTGCGACCTGGTCGCCCTTGCCGATCCCGAGACCCGCGAGGCCCAGCGCGATCTCCTCGACCGCCGCGCGCAGCTCGTCCGAGCCGATCGCGCGCCACGCGCCGTCCTTCTTGTAGCGGAGCTGGTCGGGCTTGCTGAAGCCATCGACGGACCGATAAAAGAGGTCGCACAGAGTCTGGATGGCCATAGGCGGGACGCCGGTGAGGCGCCCGCGCCGATGATACCCCGCCTCGCCCGCGGCCGAAGCGGCATGGATAATGAGGGCGTGCAAACGGGCGTCGTGCTCGGTCTCGGCTCCAACCTGGGCGATCGCGAGGCGGCGATCGCGGGCGCACTCGTTCGCCTGGCCGCGCGCGGATACCGCGAGACGCAGCGAAGCTCGCTGTTCCTGACCGAGCCCGTCGGGGGGCCGCCGCAGGGCTGGTTCGTGAACGCGGTCGCCGCGGGCGAGACGGCGCTTTCGCCGGAAGAGCTGCTCGCCGCGTGCCTTGCGGTCGAGCACGAGCTCGGGCGCGTGCGCGACGAGCCCAACGGCCCGCGCACGATCGACGTCGACATCCTCTTCTTCGGCGACCTGCGCCGCGACGGGCCCTCCCCGGTGATCCCGCACCCGCGGCTCCACGAACGGCGCTTCGTGCTCGAGCCGCTCGCCGAGATGCTGCCGGACCTCGTGCACCCGGTGCTCGGCCAGAGCGCGAGCGAGCTGCTCTTGCGCTGCCCGGACAAGTCGGCGGTCAGGCGTCTCGCCGGAGCGCGCGCCTGATGGCGCTTCACCACGTCGCGGTGGAAGGACCGATCGGGGTCGGGAAGACCACCGTGGTCGACCGCCTCGCGGAGCGGCTCGAGGCCAAGAAGGCGCTCGAGGACTGGTCGACCAATCCCTTCCTGCGCGCGTTCTACGACGGCCGTCCCGGCGCCGCGTTCCAGACGGAGCTGTTCTTCCTGCTCTCGCGCTACCGGCAGCAGCAGGAGCTCGTGCAGCGCCAGCTCTTCACGCAGGCGACGCTCGTCGACTACGTGTTCGAGAAGAGCCGGCTGTTCGCCTACCTGAACCTCGACGACAGCGAGCTCCTGATCTACGACAAGCTCTACTCGCTGCTGCATGAGAGCGTGCCGCGCCCGGACCTGATCGTCTACCTGCAGGCCCCGACCGAGGTGTTGCTGCGCCGCGTTGGTGCGCGCGGACGACCGGAGGAGAGCCAGCTCTCGGAGGAGTACCTGGCCGAGGTCAACCGCGCCTACAACCACTACTTCTTCCACTACACGGCGACACCGCTGCTGGTGGTGAACACCGAAGGCGTCGACTTCGCGCGCAGCGAGGAGGACGTTTCCGATCTGCTGAAGCAGATCCGGGCGATGGGCAAGGGTACGCAGTACTACGTGCCGCGTGGAAGGTCCTGAGCTCGCTTGACGAGGAAGCGGCGCTGCGCCATCCTCAACGCGTCCTTGTTCCCATGAGCCACGCACGCCAGCTCGAGCTCGCGTTCGAGGAGGCCCCGCGCTGGGACGCCTTCGCGTTCGAGTCGGCGCTCGCGCGCGAGGCAGGCCGCCCGCTGCAGGTGGTGCTGACCGACAACCGCTCGGTGCTGCTCTCGGTGCGGCGCATGGCCGGCGGGCCGCTGGTGCGGCTGCACCGCATGTTCCTGCACGCGCCTTCGGCCGTGGTCGTAGCACTCGCGCGCAACATCCGCCGCCGCGGCCCCGCGGCCTGTGGCGAGGTGCGCCGTTTCATGAACCAGAACCTGCACCGCGTGCGGCGCACGCCGCGCGAGATGCCGCCGCTCGTGACACGCGGGCGCGTCTACGACCTGGGCTCGGTGTTCGGCGACATCAACGACCGCGTCTTCGGCGGGCGCATGCAGGTGCCGATCACCTGGGGCCGCGGCGTGGGCCGCGCGCGGCGCGGCGGGCTCACCTTCGGCAGCTACGACACGGTGCTAGCGCTGATCCGGATCCACCCCGTGCTCGACCGGCCGGCCGTTCCGCGCTACTTCCTCGAGAGCGTCGTGCACCACGAGATGCTGCACCACCACATGGGCGGGGTCTCCGACCGCGCCGGGCGCACCGTGTACCACACGCGCGCCTTCCGCGAGGCCGAGGCGCGCTTCCCCCAGCACCGAGAAGCCCTCGCCTGGGAGAAGGAGAACCTGCCGGAGCTGCTGCGCGCCAGCCAGGCGCTCGATCGCGAGCGCCGAGCGGCGCGGGCCGCCGCACGCGCCGTGCTGCGCTAGGCCGCGCACGATGGCGCTGCCGCACCTCCGGCGGCTGCTGCCGGGCCTCGCGCGCCACCGCCGCCTGCTGCTCGTCGGTCTTCTCGCGCTGGCCTTGACCACCGCGCTCTCGGTCGCGAGCCCGTGGGTGCTGCGCCACGCGATCGACGACCTCGCCTCAGCCGTGACGCGCCAGAAGCTGTGGCTGTATGCCGGGCTGGTGCTGGCCCTAGTCGCAACCGAAGGCGTCTTCCGCTACCAGATGCGGATGATCCTGATCGGTTTGAGCCGCGAGATGGAGTACGAGCTTCGCAACCAGGTCTTCGAGCACCTCACCCGGCTCTCCGCGCGCTACTACCAGCAGAGCCGCATCGGCGAGGTGATGAGCCGCGCGACCAACGACATGTCCGCGGTGCGCATGGTGCTCGGCCCTGGGATCATGTACACCGCCAGCACCGTCGCGACCTTCGTGGGCACGGTGGCGGTGATGCTCCTGATCTCGAAGCGCCTGACGCTGTTGGCGCTTTTGCCGCTCGGACTCGTGTCGTGGCTGGTGCGCCACTACGGCCGCAAGGTGCACGATCGCTACGAGGAGGTCCAGGCGCAGCTCGCTCTGATGAATGCGCTCGTCCAGGAGAACCTGGCCGGGGCGCGCGTCGTGCGCGCCTACACGCAGGAGGCGGCCGAAGAGCTGCGCTTCGCGGCCGCGAACCAGGAGTACGTGGCTCGCAACCGGCGCCTCGTCCGCATCACCGGCATCCTGCACCCCGGGATCGGGTTCCTGATGGGCCTGGGCGGGGTCACGGTGCTGTGGATCGGCGGGCGCATGGTGATCGCGGGCGAGGTGACGCTCGGCGAGCTGGTCGCCTTCTCGGTCTATCTCGCGATGCTGAACTGGCCGATGATCGCGCTCGGCTGGGTGGTCAACCTGATCGAGCGCGGCGAGGCCTCGATGAGTCGCATCCACGCCATCCTGGACGAACGGCCGGAAATCCGCGACGAGGCGCCGGTCGAGCTGGCCGGGATCCGCGGCGACGTCGAGTTCCGCTCGCTGACGTTCGCCTACGACGGCGTGCCGGTGCTGCGCGACGTCGACCTCCGCGTCGCGGCCGGGACCACGCTCGCGATCGTCGGGCCGACCGGTTGCGGCAAGAGCACGCTCGTCGCGCTGCTGCCGCGGCTCTTCGATCCGCCGCCGGGCAGCGTCTTCGTCGACGGCCACGACGTGCGGCGGCTGCCGCTCGCCACGCTGCGGGGCGCGATCGGCTTCGTCCCGCAGGAGAGCTTCCTGTTCTCGGCCACGCTGCGCGAGAACGTCGCGCTCGCCGAGGGCAGCGACGCCCGCGCCGAGTGGGCGGCCGGTGTGGCCCAGCTCGAGAAGGACGTGCGGGACTTCGGCCAGGGCTTCGAGACGGCCGTGGGCGAGCGCGGGATCACGCTCTCGGGGGGACAGAAGCAGCGCACGGCGCTCGCGCGCGCGCTCGCGACCGACCCGCGCATCCTGGTGCTCGACGACTCGCTCTCCGCGGTCGACACCGAGACGGAGGAGCAGATCCTGCTCGGCCTGCGCGAGGTCATGCGCCAGCGGACGACGCTCCTGGTCTCGCACCGGGTTTCGACCGTGAAGCACGCCGACCTGATCGTGGTGCTGCGCGAGGGCCGCATCGTCGAGCGCGGCCGCCACGACGAGCTCGTGGCGCAGGGCGGCTTCTACGCCGACCTCCACCGGCGGCAACTGCTCGAGCGGGAGATCGAGACCGGCGAGGACGCGGCGTGACCACTCCCGACGAAGACCCGATCGCACCCGCGAGCCACGACTTCGGGTTGCTGCGGCGGCTGCTCGGTTACCTGCGGCCGCACGCGGGCGCCGTCTTCGTCTCCTTGCTGCTGATCGTGGCGCAGGCGGCGCTCGACCTCGCCGGGCCCTACCTGACGAAGATCGCGATCGACGAGCACATCGCGACGGGCGACGCCGCGGGCCTCGCGCGCGTGGCCGCGCTCTTCCTGCTCGCGCTCGTTCTCGCGTTCGGCGTGCGCTTCCTGCAGAGCTACATCATGCAGATGACCGGCCAGCGCATCATGCAGGACATGCGGCGCGAGATCTTCGCGCAGCTGCAGCGGTTGCACGTCGCGTACTTCGACCGCCACCCGGTGGGGCGGCTGATGACGCGGGTCACGACCGACGTCGACGCGGTCAACGAGCTGTTCACCTCGGGCGTCGTCACGGTGTTCGGCGACCTCTTCACGCTGGTCGGGATCATGGCCGTGATGCTGGCGCTCGACTGGAGGCTCGCGCTCGTGACCTTCGCGGCGATCCCGCTCTTCATCGTGCTCACCGACTGGTTTAGGCGCGGCGCGCGCCAGTCCTTCCGCGAGACGCGCAAATGGGTGGCGCGCATCAACGCTTTCCTTCAGGAGAACCTGTCGGGCATGACGGTGGTGCAGCTGTATCGGCGCGAGCGGCGGAACCAGCACGCGTTCGCGGGGATCAACCGCAAGCACTACGACGCCAACATGCAGGCGATCTTCTACTACGCGGTGTTCTACCCGGTGATCGAGCTCTTGGCGGCGGTCGCCACCGGGCTGATCCTGATCTACGGCGGTGCCCAGGTGCTCGCAGGCGGGCTCACGCTCGGTGCGCTGGTCGCCTTCATCCAGTACTCGGAGCGCTTCTGGCGGCCGATCTCCGACCTGTCGGAGAAGTTCAACGTGCTGCAGGCGGCGATGGCCGCCTCCGAGCGCATCTTCGGCCTGCTCGACACCGCGCCGCAGGTGGTGACACCGTCCGGCGCCTCGGGCACCGAGCGCGCGGAGGGCCGCGTGAGCTTTGAAGGCGTCTGGTTCACGTACGAGCCGGGGAAGCAGCGAGCCGGGGGTCTGGGGGGTGTGGCGCAACACCCCCCAGAAAACTACGTCTTGTCGGACGTCGAGTTCGCGGTCGAGCCGGGCCGAAGCGTGGCGCTCGTGGGAGCGACCGGCGCCGGCAAGACCTCGATTATCAGCCTGCTGATGCGCTTCTACGACGTCGAGCGCGGCCGGGTCGCCGTCGACGGGAAGGACGTGCGCGAGTGGGACGTCGCGGCGCTGCGCTCCTCGATGGCGCTGGTGTTGCAGGATGTTCACCTCTTCAGCGGGACGATCGCTTCCAACATCCGCCTCGGCTCCGAGATCCCGATGGCACGCGTGCGTGCCGCCGCCGAGGCTGTGGCCGCGCACCGATTCATCGAGCGGCTGCCGCAGGGCTACGACACCGAGGTCAAGGAGCGCGGCGCCACGCTCTCGGTGGGACAGAAGCAGCTGCTGTCCTTCGCCCGCGCGCTCGCGCACGATCCGCGCGTGCTGATCCTGGACGAGGCGACCTCGTCGGTCGACACCGAGACCGAGCAGCTGATCCAGCGGGCTCTGAAGATCCTGCTGCGCGGCCGCACCGCGATCGTGATCGCGCACCGGCTCTCGACCGTGCAGAACGTCGACCTGATCCTGGTGCTGCACAAGGGCAAGATCCGCGAGCGCGGCACGCACCAGGAGCTATTGGCCCGCCGCGGCATCTATTTCAAGCTCTATGAGCTCCAGTACAAGGACCAGGAAATCCGGGCGGCGGGCGAGGCCCAGGTCACGGCCTGAGATAGCTACCGCTTCCGGGCCAGGAAGTCCCAGGCGAGCGTCGCCATGGCGCGCACGCCGAGCGGCAGCGCGTCCTCGTCGATGTCGAACGTGGAGGTGTGGTTGACCGAGCCGATGCCCTTCGCCTCGTTGCGCGTGCCGAGCAGGAAGTAGAAGTACGGCGCCCTGCGTCCGTAGTAGGGGAAGTCCTCCGCCACCATCTGCGGCTCGACCCGCAAAGCACCCTTTCCGAACACGCGCTCGAGGGCCGGCACGCCGACCTGCCGCGCGAGGGCCGTGTCGTTCACCGTCGGCGGGTTGCCTTCGTCGACGAAGCGCAGGCTGGCGGTCGTGCCGTGGGCCTCGGCCACGCCCTTCACCGTGCGCGCCATGCGCGACTTGATCTCCGCCCGGACGCTCGCGTCGTGCGTGCGGACCGTGCCGTCCAGCGTGACCCGGTCGGCGATGATGTTGAAGCGGGTCCCGCCCTGGATGCGGCCGATCGTCAGCACGCGCGGCTGCCGCCCGTCGATCTGGCGCGAAACGATCGTCTGCAGCGCCTGGACCATCTCGGCGGCGACCGGGATCGGATCGAGCCCCATGTGCGGCTGCGCGCCGTGGACCGTTTTGCCTGCCACCTCGATCGTAAAGGCGTCGGACGAGGCGAAGATCGGCCCGTCAGTCCATCCGGCCTGACCCGAAGCGGTCCAACTCCCGACGTGGAGGCCGAACACGGCTTCGACCTTCGGGTCGTCGAGCGCTCCCTCGCGCACCAAGAGCGGCGCGCCGCCCTCCTCGCCAGGAGGCGGGCCCTCCTCGGCGGGCTGGAACAAGAACACGACCGTCCCGGGGAGCCGCGCCTTGAGGCCCGCGAGCACCTCCGCGGCGCCGAGCAGGATCGCCATGTGGGCGTCGTGGCCGCACGCGTGCATGACACCCTTCACCTGGCTGCGGAAGGGCAGGTCGCCCGTCTCCTCGATCGGCAGCCCGTCGAGGTCGGCGCGGAGCGCCACCACACCGCCGGGCCGCCCGCCCCGCAGCACGCCCACGGCGCCCGTCTTCGCGACCGGGTGGCGCACCTCGAGGCCGAGCGCGCGCAGCCGCTCGGCGACGAAGCGGCCGGTTCGCTCCTCGCGGTTGCTGAGCTCGGGCTGGGCGTGCAGCTCGCGGCGCAGCGCGACCACCGCGGGAGCGATGCGCTCCGCGGCGGCACGAATCTCCGCGTCGGGGGTCGGCGTGGCCGTGGCGGTGGCGAGCACGAGAAGGGTCGGAGCGAGGATCATGGCGGGCCTCCGGGACGGACGGCTATCATACGCGGTCGGATCGGCCCGGCGAGTTGCTCGACTTCCCCGGGCGCCAGCTCGCGCCATTCCCCCGGCGCGAGGCCCAGGCCCCCGAGCGACAGCCGCCCGACGCGGACGCGCACGAGCTCGAGCACCTCGTGGCCCACCGCCGCGCCCATGCGCCGGATCTGGCGGTTCTTGCCCTCGCTCAGCACGAGCTCGATCCAGGTCGACGCTGCCGCCGCGCCACGAGCGGCGCCGATCACGCGCACCGCCGCGGGGCGCGTGAGGGTCCCGTCCCCGAGCGCCAGGCCCTCGCGCAGCGCACGCAGCGTTTCCGCGTCGGGCACGCCACGGACACGAGCGTGGTATCCCTTCGCAACGTGCTGCTCGGGCGAGGTCAGCCGCTCGCCCAGCCGGTGATCGTTCGTGAGGATCAGCAGTCCGGAGCTGTCGCGGTCGAGCCGTCCCACCGGGAACACCCAGCGCCCGACGTCCCCGAGCGCGTCGTAGACGGTCGCGCGCCCACCCGGGTCGACGCGCGTCGTGACGAGGCCCGGGGGCTTGTGGAACGCGATCACGACGCGTGGCGTCTCGTCAGAGGCGCGCCGGCCGTCGACGAGCACAAGGTCCCGCGCCGGGTCGATGAAGCGCGACGCCGAGCGTTCCAGCGAACCGTTGACCTCCACCCGCCCGGCGGCGATCCGGCGCTCGGCTTCGCGGCGCGAGCAGACGCCGAACTTCGACAGCGCCCGGGCGAGCGAGACCGCGTGGCGCGGCTTCAGGCCGCTCCCGGGCGCTCGCCCAGCGCGAACGTCATCTCGCCTTCGCACACGAGCTTCCCGTCGACGAGCGCGCGGCCGCGCAGGCTGCCCATCCTGCTGCGCATCCGCAGCACCTCTCCCTCGAGCCGCAGCTGGTCCCCCGCCACCACCGGCCGCCGGTAGCGGACGCGGTCGATGCCCATGAAGTACACGAGCCGGCCGCGGTTCTCCGGCTTGCTCAGGATCAGCACCGCGCCCGCCTGCGCCATCGCCTCGGTGAGGATCGAGGCTGGCAGCGTGGGCACGCCGCCGGGCCCGGCGATGAAGTAGCGCTCGTTCGAGGTGACGTTCTTGAGCCCGACGATCCGCCGGTCCGGCTCGAGCTCGAGGATGCGGTCCAGCAACAGGAAAGGCGAGCGGTGCGGCAGGATCGCCTTGATATCCTCGATCTCGAGCGGAAGCTTGAGCGCGGCCTCACTCATCGCGGCGCTCAGTGTACAACGCAGCCCCGGGCCGCGCCGGTCGCGCGTGCTAGCATGCTTCGTGCCCCGTCCGCCCGGCGTCCTGACGGGCCCTCCGCTGCCGGGCGAGCTGCTCGCGGATCTGCTCGGACTCGTGGGCGAGATCAACTCGGTCCTCGACCCCGAGGAGCTGTTTCCTACGATCGCGCAGAAGCTGCGGCGCATCGTCGACTACCGGATCCTCGACATCTTCGTCCCCGACGACGAGGGGTACCTGGTCCCCGCCCACGTCGAGGGCTACTCGATCTCCGAGCGCGAGCGCTTCCGGCTGAAGCTGGGCGAGGGCATCGTCGGAACCGCCGCGGCCACGCGCGAGGTGGTGTTCGTGCCCGACGTGTCGTGCGACCCGCGCTACGTGTCGTTCGTTTCCGGCGTGGTCGCCGAGCTGGCGCTGCCGCTTCTGAGCCAGGACCGGCTGGTGGGCGTGCTGAACATCGAGGGCCCCGCCGTCGAGCCGTTCACGCCCGCCGCGCGCACGGCGCTGCAGGTGCTGGCCTCGCACCTCGCGGTGGCGATCGAGAACGCGACGCTCTACCGCGAGACGCGCTGGTACGCGGGACTGCTCGCGACGCTCCACGAGATCGGCAAGGAGACCTCGTCGATCCTCGACCTCGACGCGCTGCTGCAGCGCCTGGCCGAGATCGTGAGGCGCGTGGTCGACTACGAGACGTTCGGGATCCTGCTGCTCGACGAGGAGCGCCAGGAGCTGGTGCTGCGCAAGGCCGTCAACTTCGGCGCCGCCATGGAGCGGCACCGGCTGCCCGTGAGCACGGGCTTGTGCGGGGCCGCAGTCCGCTCGCGCGAAGCGGTGCGGGTGGCCGACGTGGCCCAGGACCCGCGCTACGTGAAGCTCGTCGCGAGCACCCGTTCGGAGCTGGTGGTCCCGCTCGTGCTCAAGGACCGGGTGATCGGCGTGCTGGACCTGGAGTCGTCGCTCGTCGGCCGCTTCAGCGAGCGCCACGTGAAGGTGCTCACGCCGTTCGCGAGCCAGGTGGCGATCGCGATCGAGAACGCGCGGCTCTACGACGAGATCGTGAAGAACGACAAGCGCCTCTCGCGCGAGCTGCGGATCGCCGCGCGCGTGCCTTCGAGCGGCGTACGCCGGCGGATCTCATGGAGCGCGTCAACCGGACGCTGCGACGGCGCGGGATCGAGGGCCTCTTCTGCACGCTCGCCTACGCCCTTTTCGACTTCCAGGAGCGGTCGCTCCGGCTCGCGAACTCCGGCTTGCCGCACCCGCTTCACTACCGAGCGGCGCTCGCTCGGGCGGCCCCGCTCGAGATCTCCGGCCTCCCGCTCGGCACCTTCGACGGGGTGACTTACGAGGAGCTTCGGGCCGAGCTGGCACCGGGAGACGCGGTGGTTCTCTACTCCGACGGCGTCGTCGAAGCCCGGAACGGCCGGGAGGAGTACGGCCCGGAACGCCTGTGTCGGGGCCTCGAAGCCAACGCGTCAGGCTTCCTGGGAGGCGAAAGTCCCCACGACGACGTCACGCTGATCGTGATCAAGGTCCTGTAGGACAATGGCTTAGAGGAATGGCGAGCGACGTGAGCGGGATCACACCGCCCTCGGGACCGGCCGCTATACTGCTTTATTCTAGGCGGCGAAGAGAGGGCCCTCCTGAGAACGATCGCGTGTGTCGTGGCGCTACTCACCCTCCCGGCCTCGGGTCCGGGGCAGGTGCTCTCTTTTTCCGTCCGGAGCGACCTGGTCGTCTTCTCCGCGACGGCCGTGGACGGTAAGGGTCGGCCCGTCACGGACTTGCTGCGCGAGGACTTTCGGGTCTACGACGAGGGTCGCGCCCAGGCGGTCGCCCACTTCCACGGCGGGAGGAGCCTGCCGGCTCGTGTGCTGCTGCTGGTCGATGCGAGCGGCAGCATGGGCAAGGAGCGGGTCGCGAGCGCCCGGCAAGCGGCCATGCAGCTGCTGCTGGCCCTCTCGCCCGAGGACCAGGTGGCGGTCGCCGGCTTCGACAGCCGCTATTGGGGTATCGTGGCCTTCACCCGGGACCGCCAGGCGGTGCGCCGAGGCCTCGATTCGATCACGCCATTCGGGTCGACGGCGCTCCACGACGCGCTCGACAAGGCCGCTCGCGACCTCGCGAGCCACGGCGAGGGCCGCCGCGCGGTGGTCGTGCTGACGGACGGGATCGATACCTCGAGCCAGAAGACGGCCGACGAGGTGATCGCGCGCTCGCGCGCGCTCGACGTGCCGCTCTACGCCGTGTCCGTCGTGTCGCCGCTCGACGATCCGGGCTCGCGCTCGTTCCTCGGCAAGAAGGAGGCCGGCGAGGCCGCCGCGGCTGCCGAAACGCTCGCCCGGTATGCGACACTCTCGGGGGGAGCCGCCTTTCGGGTCAGCGACCTCACGGGCGTGGCGTTGGCTGCAGCTCGTATCGCCACGGAGCTCAAGCACCAGTACCGTCTCGGGTGGGACCCGTCGCAGGGACCCTCCCGCTTCCGCCGCGTCGTGGTGAGCACGACCCGCAAGGGGGTCACCGTGCGCACCCGCAGCGGCTACGTGCCGCCGTCATAGTCGTCACACGAAGGCCGGACGGGAGTCCCTCCCCCGGCCGCTTCTCGAAGGAGGTCGTCCTGTGAGAACGCTGATCGTACCGCTTCTGGCCGCCTCGATGGCCATCGCGGGCTGCGCCAAGAAGTCCTACGTGCAGCGCGAGGTAGGCGAGATCAACAAGAAGGTGGACGCCGTCTCCGCGGAGGTGGAGAAGACCCAGCAGCGGGTCCAGCAGAACGAGGTCCGCATCGACTCCGTCGACAAGTCGGCGCAGAGCGGCATCAATGAGGCCAAGGGCTCGGCCGCGGCCGCGATGAGCCGGGCCCAGGAGGCCGAGAAAGCCGCCAAGGGCAAGCTGATCTACACCGTCACGCTGTCGAACGACAAGGTGCGCTTCCCGGTCAACAAGGCCGAGATCAGCGACGAGGCCAAGGCGATGCTCGACGAGGCGGTGGCGCCGCTGGTGAAAGCCAACCGCGGCGTCTACTTCGAGATCGAGGGCCACACCGACAGCACCGGCGAAGCGCCGTACAACTTCCGTCTGGGAGAGGATCGCGCGATGGCCGTGCGTGACTACATCGCCAAGACGCACTCCGTGGCGCTGAGCCGCCTGAACGTCATCTCCTACGGCGAGGACAAGCCGGTCGCGGAAAACAAGAGCAAGGACGAGCGCGCGCAGAACCGCCGGGTCGTGATCCGCATCCTCGAGTAATTTCAGCGCCGGCTTGCCCGTCGTGTGCAAGCCGGCGCTTTCTGGTTTTTTTCGGGCGTTGTCCGTCCTCGCCGGACCCCGCGGCTCGTCGTCCGGCGGGCTGGGCGCGCGTGCTGCGGTAGCCTAGTCGTCCACCAGGGAGAGGACTGGCGAGCCAACGAGGCTTACGGCCTTTTTCTGACTTTCCTGTTCTGGGGCTTCGCCCCCGAGACTCCCCGTGTGTTGCCTGTTTTCCCGGAATTCCCAGGTCCTGTCGGCCGTATCATTCCGGGAGGTGATGCGGCCTGACGAGTCGTTCCTGATCGCTCGGGCGCGGCGGGGGGATGAAGGCGCCTTCGAGGAGATCGTGCGGCTCTACCAGCGCCGCGTGTACGGCGTGGCCCTGCGGATCGTGCGTGCCCACGACGTGGCCGACGACGTCGCGCAGGAAGCGTTCCTGCGCGCCTGGCGCTCGCTCGACCGCTTTGAGCTCGGGAGGCCCTTCGGCCCCTGGGTGTGCCGGATCGCGGCGAACCTCGCGGTGAACCACGTGCGCTCGCCGCGGGCTCGCGAGGAGGGCCTGCCCGAGGGACACGGCGAGACGAGAGCGTCCGAGCCGGGCCCGCTCGGCGCACTGCTCGATGCCGAGGGTGCCCGGGTGCTCGAGGCGGCGATGGCGGGCCTGCCGAAGGAGCAGCGCGCGGTCCTGGTGCTGCGCGCGGTGGAGGAGATGTCGTACGCGGAGATCGCGGAGGCGCTCGGGATCAGCCCGGGCACGGTGATGTCGCGCCTGTTCCGGGCACGTGGGCGCCTGGCTCTGGCGTTGCGTCCCTACCTGGGTGCTCTGGCCGAGCGGCGGAAGGCGGGAGCGTCATGAGCGGCCACGAGCACGAGCGGCTCTCGGCGTACCTCGACGGCGAGCTGGCGCCCGCGGAAATGGCGGCGGTCGCCGCGCACGTCTCGGCCTGCCCGGACTGCGCCGCGCGGCTCGCCGAGCTCGGGATGGTGGACGAGGAGGCGGCGGCGCTGCCCGCCGCCGCACCGGGCGGCTACTTCGACGCGCTCCCGGCCCGCGTGCGCGCGCGCCTCGAACCACGCGCGGCCGCGCGAAGGCTGCCGGCCTGGACCTGGGCCGCGGCCGCGGCGCTGGTGCTGGCGGTGATCACGCCCCTCACGCTGTTGCAGCAGCCGGCGTCCGAGCTCAGCCGCTCGGCCGGGGAGATCCCCGCCGCCGCGCCCCCGGCCCTCGCGAACGCTCCGGCACAGGCCGAGGCGCCGCACGCGCCGCAAGCCGAACCGAAGGCGACGATCGAGTCGCGGCGTCCGGTCGGGGCCGTCGCGACGCCGGCGCCTGATCCACTCGCCTCGAACACCGCTTCCGAGGGGTCGCCGAAGAGGCGTGAGTCCGCCTTCGCCTCCGCACCCCTGGAAGCAGACGTGCGCTCGCCTGCCACGCCGGCCGGCGCGGGCGAAGCCCGGGGCGTGGCGCCGGTGGCCGCAGGGCGCGTCGACGCTCCCGAGCCACTGGCCGCGGCGCGGGACGAGGGACAGGCAGTCGCGGCCAGCGAACAGGCCGCGGGGGCCGCGCTCCTCGGCTCCCGCTCCCGCCGCCGGGCCACCGCCTTGCCGGGTGACCTCGCGTCGGAAGCAGCGGCCGAGGCGATGGCGGAGGCGGAGGCGTCCGCGCAGCCGAAGGCGGCGGCTCCTGGCCGGGCCGCGGGGCCCGTGGCCGGGACGCTCGTGACGCAGACAGCTCCCGGGTCTGAGGCGGAGTGGCGCGGCCTCGAGGCGGCGCGGCCGGCAACGGCCGCTGAGTGGCGCCGCCTGCGCGAGGAGTGGCGCCGCTTCGTCGCGGCCGCACCGCAGGGCCCGCACGCCGACCAGGCGCGGGTCCGGACGATCGAGACGGGACACGAGGCCTGGCGCTTGGGAGGCGAGGCGACGGACGAGGCGCTCCTCAGGCGCGACATCTCCGCCTACCTCGAGCGGGAGGATGCGAAGGAGAAGGATCGCGTGCGCGGCCTGCTTCGCTGAGGCGAACGCGCCCGCCCGCCCTTATCACTTGGCGGTCCGCTTCCGCGAGTCCGGTCAGGAGGGCCCGGGCGCGCTCCGCAGCCGGCTGTGGCGGTAGCCGTAGACGAAATACAGGGCCACACCGAGCGCCATCCAGATCCCGAAGCGGAACCAGGCGGTCGCGGGCAAGCCCAGCATCACCACGACGCACGCGACGGCCCCCAGCGGCGCCACCAGCCACACGAACGGGACCCGGAACGGCCGCGGCCGGTGCGGGTCCTTGAGCCGCAGCGCCAGGACCCCTACGCAGACGATGAAGAAGGCGAAGAGCGTGCCGATGTTCGTGAGGTCGTAGGTCTCGTCGTCGTCCAGGATCGACGAGCCGAGCGCCACGACGATCCCGGTGAGGATCGTCGTGACGTGCGGTGTGTGGAAGCGGGGATGGACGGCGCGGAAGGCGGGCGGCAACAGGCCGTCGCGGCTCATCGAGAAGAAGATGCGCGGCTGCCCGAGTTGGAACACCAACAGCACCGCCGTCATCGAGACGATCGCGCCGAAGGCGATGATCGCCTGGCCCCAGCCGATCCCGGCCACCTCGAACGCGCGCGCGAGCGGGTCGGCGCCCTTGAGCTGCTGGTACGGCACCAGCCCGGTCGCCACCAGACCCACGATCACGTAGATCAGCGTGCACACCGCCAGCGAGCCCAGGATCCCGCGCGGCATGTTGCGCTGCGGGTCCTTGGTCTCCTCGGCGGCGGTCGAGATCGCGTCGAAACCGATATAGGCGAAGAAGACGATCGCCGCGCCCTGGTGGATGCCTCGCCAGCCGTTCGGGGCGAACGGCGTCCAGTTGCGCGGGTCGATGTAGAAGAGCCCGACGCCGACGAAGAGCGCGAGCACCGCCAGTTTGAGCACGACCATCGCGTTGTTGACGGAGGCGCTCTCGCGGATTCCTCTCACCAGCACCCAGGTGATCAGGGCGACGATCAGGATCCCGGGGAGGTTGATCGCGACCGCGTGGCCGAGGACGCTCGGCAGCTCGGCAAGGCGGTCGGGGTACGAAAACAGCACGTCGCGGTAGCTGTGCGAGAGCCAGAACGGAAAATCGATCCCGAAGAAACGCAAGAGCGACGTGAAATAGCCGGACCAGGCGATCGCGACCGCCATGTTGCCGATGGCGTACTCGAGGATCAGGTCCCAGCCGATGATCCAGGCGACGAGTTCGCCGAGTGTCGCGTACGCGTAGGTGTAGGCGCTGCCGGAGATCGGGATGAGCGCGGCGAGCTCCGCGTAGCACAGCCCCGCGAGCGCGCACACGCCGCCGAGCAGGAGGAAGGACAGCACGAGCGCGGGCCCGGCGCCGTAGCGGACGACCGAGCCGTCGGGGGCGACCTCGCCCGTGGCGGCCGTGCCGATCGCCGAGAAGATGCCGGCGCCGATCACCGCCCCGATTCCGAGCATCACGAGGTCGCTGGCCCCGAGCGTGCGCTTCAGGCCCGAGCCGCCGCGTTCGATCTCGGACACGATCTCGGCGACCGACTTGGTCCGGAACAGCGTGCTCACGTGGACTCCTCGCACCCTGCGGGCGGCGGCCGGCCAGGAAGCGCGCATGATAGCATGCGGATTTTCCACGAACGCCGCGGGAGGCCGGAGGGGCGATGCTGGTGGTGATGCGTCAGGGCGCGACGCCGGACGAGATCGCGGGCGTCGTGCGCGCGATCGAGGCGCGCGGCTTCAAGGCCCACCCGATCCCGGGCGCGCAGCGCACCGCGATCGGGATCACCGGCAACCGCGGCGCCGTCGACCGGCCTGTATTCGAGAGCATGCCCGGAGTGCTCGAGGTGATCCCGGTCACGCACGCCTACAAGCTCGTCTCGCGCGAAGTGAAGCCCGAGGACAGCGTGGTGAAAGTGGGCGGCGTCGCGGTGGGCGGGGGCGAGTTCGTGATCGTGGCGGGCCCGTGCGCCGTCGAGTCGCTCGATCAAATGCTGACCGTGGCGCGCCTGGTGAAGGCCGCGGGGGCGCGCCTGCTGCGCGGGGGCGCCTTCAAGCCGCGCACCAGCCCCTACTCGTTTCAGGGGCTCGGCGAGGAGGGCCTGCGGATCCTGGCGAGCGCGCGCGAGGAGACCGGCCTGCCCGTCGTGACCGAAGCGATCGATGCCGAGAGCGTCGACCTCGTCGAGCGCTACGCCGACGCGATCCAGATCGGCGCGCGCAACATGCAGAACTTCTCGCTGCTGAAGCGCGCCGGCCGGGCGAAGAAGCCCGTGCTGCTGAAGCGCGGCCTGGCGGCGACGCTCGAGGAGTTCCTGATGTCGGCCGAGTACGTCCTCGCCGAGGGCAACTACGACGTGATCTTGTGCGAGCGCGGCGTTCGCACGTTCTCGGACTTCTCGCGGAACACGCTCGACCTCGCGGTCGTGCCGGCGGTGAAGCAGATCTCGCACCTGCCGATCCTGGTCGACCCGTCGCACGGCACCGGGCGGCGGGACAAGGTGGTCCCGATGTCGCGCGGCGCGGCGGCGGTGGGAGCCGACGGGCTGATCGTCGAGGTCCACCACGACCCCGACACCGCGCTCTCGGACGGCCCGCAGTCGATCACCCCCGAAGCCTTCGGGACGCTGGTGAGCGAGCTGCGCCAAATCACGCAGGTGCTGGGCCGAACGCTGTAAGACGACTCCTCAAGAGGGGCTCTCGTAGGGGATCGAGAGGTTTGCGTTCATGTTCTAGCGGGACTCCGTCCCCCAGACACCCCTGTGTTACTCCAGGCGAATCAGCTTGCGATCCAGCAGGCGCAAGAAGATCAGCATCGTCTCCTCTTCGCCCATCGGGCACAGCTTCAGGATCGACTGCACGTCCCACTGGCCGTTGACACGCGAGACCACGAAGCCTTCCTGGGGATCGAGGTTCTGCTTCGTGAGCGTGGCGAGGTCGACCGCGAGCACGGGGATCTTGTCGCGCGGGATGGTGTGGAGCTGCCGCTCGCGCTGGCGCGCCTCCATCGCCGCGATCAGCCCCTTCTTGGCGTTCTGGTTGAGCCGGTCGAGCGCGAGCACGTCCTCGTAGGCCTTGCATGCGGCGTCGTAGCGCTTCTCCTGCAGCCGCTGGTAGGCGAGCGTGAGCAGCGACTGGATCGCGCCGACCGGGTCCGTGCCCTGGTTCTCGGCACGCACCTCGCCCACCACCAGGACGCCGCGGCCGTGCATGTCGAAGACGAGCGACGCGGTCTCGAACTCCGAGCGCCGCAGCTCCAGGCTGATCTCGGCCAGGCTCTTGCCGGCCGCCGCGAGCCCGAGCATCTGCTTCTCGGTCGGGTCGGCGCCCGCGGGCGGCGGCCCCTTCACCTTGACCGTCGTCTCCATGCTCGGGAAGACCGCGCGGATGCGCTGCCACTCGTCGACGCGCCTGATCCCCTCGAGGATCACGGGCGTCACCGGCGACTCGAACGTGATCAGGATGTCGTCGGGGAACTCACCCTCGCGAAACTCGAACTGCCCCGAGGGCCAGAGGAACAGGTCGAAGACGGTCTCCTCGGCCTTGGCCTTGAGCGCCCGTTTCAAGTCGTCCTCTCCGAGGACGCCGTCGGCCACGAGGATCGAGCCGAGCAGGCGCCCTTTCTCCTCTTGCGCGAGCAGCGCGCGGAAGAGCTGCTCCTCCGTCACGAGCCGCAGCCGGATCAGGAACTGGCCGAGCGACTCGCGCGGGTCGTTCGACCAGGACGAGAAGATGTTGCCCTCGCGCAGGATGATGCGTTTCTGGACCGAACGCCGCTCGACGTGGAGGGTTCCCGTTTTGTGGCCGATGGCGATCCACTGCAGGACGTCGGGCAGCGCCATCGTCCGCAGGTCGCCGCGGAGGCTCATGAGTCAGGGTTCGCGGGAGAGCGTCAGCTCTCGTCCCAGGCAAGGTCCCAGAACAAGTAGTCGCGCCAGCTGTCGGGCGTGCGGTGGATGCCGAGGCTCAGCGTCAGGTGCGGCAGCGCAGGCGGGCGGCGCGGCCGGCGCACGAGGCGGAGGCCGGCTTCTTGCGGGAGCAGGTCTCCCTTGCGACGGTTGCAGGCAATGCAGCAGGTGACGATGTTGTTCCACTCCTTGCGGCCCCCGCGGGCCACCGGGATCACGTGGTCGAAGGTGAGCTGCGACGGCGGGAAGCGCTCGCCGCAGTACTGGCAGGCGTGCTCGTCGCGGGCGTAGACGTTGCCCCGGGAGAACGGCACGTCGGCGAACGCACGTTTCATACGGACGTGACGGAGCAGGCGAAGCACCGAAGGCAGCTTCACCCGGACCGTGACGCCCCGGATCTCCCGGTCGTAGACGGCGATGACCTCGACCTTGCCCTGGAA
>Ga0247727_10002156_pt1 | contig 45411 bp, 30 predicted proteins | sample WisWelCaveWW1625_FD_202498 | JGI IMG/M metagenome (GOLD analysis project Ga0247727, IMG submission 202498) | Biofilm microbial communities from Wishing Well Cave, Virginia, United States - WW16-25 | ecosystem: Environmental > Aquatic > Deep subsurface > Groundwater > Cave microbial mat | place...
TGTACCGTGGGGACGGACGACTTCGGTCCTCTGTCGGACAGCGCTCCAGCGAACGATGGAACGGATACCGATGCCGACGGGATCTGCGACGCGGGCGACGGGTGCCCTGCGGATCCTGCCAAGACCGCACCCGGGATCTGTGGCTGTGGGACGCCGGATACCGATACCGACGGGGACGGAGCGGCGGACTGCAACGATGGCTGCCCGGCGGATCCGAGCAAGACCGCTCCCGGGGCCTGCGGGTGCGGCGTTCCGGACGTCGACACGGACGGGGACGGGACGGCGGATTGTCTCGACGCCGACGACGACAACGACGGCGTCTTGGACGGAGCCGATCCCGCGCCGCTGAATCCCAATCTCTGTGGGGACACGGACGCGGATAGCTGCGACGACTGCGCCGTGGGGACGGACGACTTCGGTCCTCTGCCGGACAGCGTCCCAACGAACGATGGAACGGATACCGACGCCGACGGGAGCTGCGACGGCGTTGGCCCTGGCTTCGACATCACGAGCGACCTGGACAATACGTTTGCCGTGGTGCTGGGAGATACAGACGGGGACGGCGACCTGGACCTGGTGGCCGGAAACGACGACGGCCGCAGCCGCACGTATGCCAACAACGGCACGACCGACCCCTTCGGAAGCCTGGTGTCCGGTACCTTCATCTCCCCGCTCGTCCAGCCTACCCTTGGGGTGGCGATCGGGGATGTGGACGGGGATGGCGACCTGGACCTTGTCCTCGGCAACCTCAATCAGCCCAACCGCCTGTACCGGAACAACGGGACCTCCGACCCCTGGAACGGCGTCTCTGCAATCGACATCACAGGCGACATCTACCCGACGCAGGCCGTGGCGTTGGGAGATGTGGACGGTGACGGCGACCTAGACCTCGTCAGCGGGAACTTCAACCTGCCCAACCGCCTGTACCTGAACAACGGGACCTCCGACCCCTGGAACGGCGTCTCCGGAGTTGACATCACCGCAGATGCTCGGAACACGAAGTCCCTGGCGCTCGGAGACGTGGATGGTGATGGCGACCTAGATCTGGTGACCGGGGATATCTCCACACGCAACCGCCTCTACCTGAACAACGGAACGGTGAACCCCTGGAACGGCATCAGCGGGATCGACATCACAAATGATGCCTTCCGGACCGGCTCCGTCGCGCTCGGGGATGTGGACGGGGACGGGGATCTGGACCTCGTGGCCGGAAACAACGGCCAGATCAGCCGCCTCTACCGAAACAACGGGACGGCGAACCCCTGGAACGGCGTCAGCGGGATCGACATCACGAGCGATGTGCGCACGACTCGATCCGTCGTGCTGGGGGACGTGGACGGGGATGGGGATCTGGACCTTGTGGTGGGGAATGTGAACGAGACCAACCGGCTCTACCTGAACAACGGGACCTCCAGTCCTTGGAACGGCGTGACCGGCAAGGACATCACCACGGATGCTCACGATACGAAGTCCGTGGTGCTGGGGGATGTGGACGGGGACGGCGACCTGGACCTGGTGGCGGGGAATGCCAATCAACCCAAACGCCTGTACGTGAACAACGGCACGTCCGATCCCTGGAAGAAAACGGGCGACGGCTGCGCCACCGATCCGGGCAAGATCGAACCGGGGATCTGCGGCTGCGGCGTGGCCGATACCGATACGGACGGTGACGGGGCGGCGGACTGCAACGACACGGACGACGACAACGACGCGGTCCTGGACGGTGTCGACTCCGCGTCGCTCAACCCGGATATCTGCGGGGACGGCGACGCGGACAGCTGCGACGACTGCGCCATCGGCACGGACAACTTCGGGCCGCTGTCGGATCGCACCCCCGCGAACGATGGAACGGATACCGATGCCGACGGGATCTGCGACGCGGGCGATGGGTGTCCCGCGGATCCAGGCAAGACGCTCCCCGGGATCTGTGGCTGCGGGACTCCCGATGTGGATACCGATGGCGACGCCACGGCGGACTGCAACGACGCGGACGACGACAACGACGGGGTCCTGGACGGCGCCGATCCCGCACCGCTCGACCCCGACGCCTGCGGGGACAGCGACGCGGATGCGTGTGACGACTGCGCCATCGGCACGGACAACTTCGGGCCGCTGTCGGATCGCACCCCCGCGAACGACGGCGCGGACACGGACGGCGACGGAGCCTGTGATGCGGGCGACGGCTGCCCGTCCGATCCCAACAAGACTGCCCCCGGAGTCTGCGGATGCGGGACGCCGGAGTCAGCCACCGGAACCGACGCCGACGGCGACGGCACGGCGGACTGCTTCGACACGGACGACGACAACGACGGAAAGCTCGACGCCTCCGATCCTGCGACGGTGAACCCTGACATCTGCGGCGACAGCGACGCGGATACGTGCGACGACTGCGCTGTCGGCACCGACGATTTCGGTCCCCTGGCGGACACGGACCCCGCCAACGACGGCGCGGATACGGACGGCGATGGCTTCTGCAACGCCGGCGACTTCGACGACGACAACGACAGCCTCGTCGACGGCTCCGATCCGATCCCGCTCGACCCCGATTTCTGCGGGGATAGCGACGTGGACACCTGCGACGACTGCGCCGTGGGCACGGACAACTTCGGTCCGCTTTCGGACCGATATCCCGGGAATGACGGCCCGGATGGGGACGGCGACGGCTCCTGTGATGCGGGCGACGGCTGTCCGTCCGATCCAGCCAAGACGGCCCCTGGCATCTGTGGGTGCGGTGTTCCCGATACCGACACCGATGGGGACGGCTCGAAGGATTGCGTCGACGCGGACGACGACAACGACGGAGTCCTCGATGGCGCCGATCCGGCCCCGCTCAATCCCGATGCCTGCGGCGACACCGACAACGACGGTTGTGGCGACTGCGCGATCGGTACGGACGATTTCGGTCCACTGCCGGACAGCAATCCTGCCCAGGACGGCACGGATACCGACAGCGACGGGATCTGCGATGGAGTCGGACCCCGCTTCAACATCACGAGCGACGTAGGGACGGTTTTCTCGGACGCGGTGCTTGGGGATGTGGACGGCGACGGCGATCGGGATCTGGTTGTGGGAAGGGACGACTTTCGCAACCGCTTGTACCTGAACAACGGCAGCGCAAACCCCTGGAACGGTGCTGCGGGCAGCAACATCACCGAGGATCTCTGGAGCACCGCCGCCGCCGCCCTGGGGGATGTGGACGGGGACGGCGACCTGGATCTCGTGACAGGCAACTTGAGTCAAGCCAACCGCCTGTACCTGAACAACGGGACCGCGAACCCCTGGAATGGCGTCACGGGCATCAATATCACGACGGATGCCGACTGGACCGAGTCCGTAGCACTGGGGGATGTGGACGGGGACGGCGACCTGGATCTGGTGGCCGGGAACCGCAATACACCCCACCGCCTGTACCTCAACAACGGCACGCCCAACCCCTGGAGCGGCGTCACCGGCGTGAACATCACAGGAGATACCTATTTCACTCGGTCGGTGGTGCTGGGCGACGTGGACGGGGATGGGGACCTGGACCTCGTGGCCGCGAATCAGAATCAGCCCAACCGCCTGTACCTCAACAACGGCACGGCCAACCCGTGGAACGCCGTCACCGGCGTCAACATCACGGGAGATGCGGACAAGAGCATTTCCGCAGCGCTCGGGGATGTGGACGGCGACGGCGACAGGGACCTCGTGGTAGGGAACGATGGGCAAGCGAGCCGTCTGTACCTGAACAACGGGACCTCGAATCCGTGGAATGGCGTCACCGGCGTCAACATCACGAGCGACGCGCGTCTCACTCGGTCGGTGGTACTCGGGGATGTGGACGGCGACGGAGATCTGGATCTGGTGGCGGGGAACGCCAATCAAGCCAACCGCCTCTATCGGAACAACGGGACCTCGAACCCCTGGAGCGGCGTCACCGGCGTCGACATCACCAACGATGCGGATTTCACCTGGTCTGTGGTTCTGGGGGATGTGGAAGGAGATGGCGACCTGGATCTGGTGGTCGCCAACCAGAATCAGCCCACGCGCCTGTACGTGAACAACGGCACGTCCGACCCCTGGCAGAGACTCGGCGACAACTGCCCCAACGATCCGAACCCGAGCCAGACAGACTCGGACATGGATGGCATCGGTGACGTCTGCGACCCGACTCCCTGAGGAACGACGAAACCGGCCGTTTCGTGTCGTCAGCCTGGTGAGCGTCTAGACGACGCTCACCTGCCGCAGGGGTTGGTGTTGGCTCTCGGGCCTTCCGTGCTTTCGCCGAGGCCGCTCTCCAGACCTCCTGCGATCCCGCTGACGAGATAGTAGGCCACCGTCCCGATAGCAGGCGCGCCGGGGTCCGTCGTGAAGGGGTCCGCCAACCAGCACTGCTGGCGCACGAGATTGCTCGAGCCTACCTGTTGCGTGTAGGCGCCCGTCCCCTTCAAGGTCGCGAGGTCGCCTCTGTAGAGGTTCCACGCATCGAAGCCGTGCTCTGCTTGCCACTCCACAAGGCTCCGTTGCGAAAAGAGAATGTAGATCAGCCCGTCGTCGAGGTCGCAGGAATCGCCCTCTGAGTCGCCGTCGGAGTCCGACTGGCCGGGGTTATAGGACGGGCGACAATTGTCGCAGGCGTCGCCCGCACCGTCAGCGTCCCAGTCCTCCTGCACCGGATTGGCAATTCGTGGGCAGTTATCACAAACATCGCCGACGTCGTCCCGGTCCTCGTCTCCCTGGTTCGTGTTCCGAGTCGCGGTGCAGTTGTCCTCCAAGTCGAGGACGGTGTCATCGTCGTCGTCGTCGTCGCAGGCATCGCCTCGGTGGTCCCCGTTGAGGTCTTGCTGATCCGGGTTGGGATCCAGGGGACAGTTGTCACAGACGTTGCGAATCTCGTCCCCGTCGGAGTCTTCACCCAGTTCATCCTCGTCGACCATGTGATCACAGTCGTCGTCGAGATCGTTGCAGAGATCGATAGCGTCCGGGTGGACCGAGAAACGCGTTTCATCGCATTCTCCGCACTGCTGGCCGAAGAGGGTGCTACAAGTTCCGCTGCAGACGACATACCCATCCCGATCGTCGTCCGGGCATGGCCGAAGGGATGAGGGGCCGATCACTGTCGTGCCTGGGGAATAGGCTCCAAGGTCCGTGACCGCCCCGGTCTGGACTCCCCCGACCCGACCCGACCCGCGCGCGGGAGAATCGGCTTGAAGGTGGAAATCATGGTTCGCGGGAGCCACGAAGCGCGGGTCCCGATTGATGGAGTTGCGGTCCCATCCCGTGGCGCTCTGCCAAGCCTGGAGCGTCGGGTAGAGCGTGTCTCCGGGTTGGGTTCGCAGTTCCTCGTATTGGGTATTCCCATAGAAGCCGTTGTAGTTGGAGCGCGCAATGCCCGACGCGCCCATGACGAGAGAGAGGGAGGGACCCTCAAGTGCCTCTGCCTGCACGATGTTGTTCCACAGTCTCACGCCGGGGATGTTCCCCCCGACGATACCACGGCGCGTCCCGTAAACCGTATTGTTCCAGATCTCGATGTTGTGGAACTGAATATCCAACCCGGAGTGCAGGTTGAGGGCGTTGGCACCGGGGCCTTCGATGACGTTGTTGTGATACCTCTGGTACCCACAGGTCCCCGTCGGACCGGGAGCGCACTCGAAGCCAGTGACGTACATCCCGTTGTAGGTGAAGTCGTGAACGTAGTTATAGCGAAAGATGTTGCGTTCCCCCGAGTTCTTGTCGTGGAACCCGTGATGGACGTTGTAGACTTCGTTGTGCTCGAAGACGCCGTCGTTCGTGTCGTACAGGAGCACTCCCGCCCCGTCGATGGAGCTCGTAGGGTCCCACCGAACATCATGGATCGTGCAGTTCCGGACGATCGGTGAGTCGGCGCCGTTGAACATGACGGCGTAGTAGTTGCCCGGTTCCAGCCCGACCTGGTCCGTCCTCCTCGCCACATCGCAGTTCTCGAGGATCCAGCCTGCGGCCTTGTTCGGTTCGGAGCCCAAGACTCTGAAGCTCCTGTCCACGAGCCTGATTCCGTCCCACGTGATGTAGTCCTCGCCGCCGTTCGTGCCCACCCAGCAGTCCACTCGCACGGTTCCCTCGTCCCCGGGGAAAACCCGGAACGCGATTCTGCCGTTGGTGGTCCCGCTGTTCGAGGGAACAAGGGCTGGCTGGTTCAGAATCGTGGAGTTGCACTCCGAATAGACCCCGCTCTTGATCCAGACCGTATCCCCGGCCACGACCGACATGGCTCGTGGGAGCGTGCGCCAGGGCGCCCCTTCCGATGTTCCTGGGTTCGAGTCGCGCGCGTTGGAATGGCTCTGGTCGACGTAGTAGGTAGCACCCCAGGACGCGGAAATCAGAAAGCCGACCCCAAGGACCAAGAGTAGAGTGTTTCTCATCGTCCCCCCTGCGCGTGACCGAGAGGCTTTTCTCGGCCATCCCGCGGCCCTCTCAGGCCAGCCAGCCCGGATATCCTCGGATTCCGGCGAAACAGCGACCCTTGGGTTGGAAGTCCGGGCCGGACCCTTGCCGCGATTTTGATTCTCCCACGGTTTCCGGTTCCTGGCCAGCGGTGTGGGGTTCCCGAGATGAGATTGTGGCACCTGGGTTGACGAGCCGAGCGAGGTCTTCCAGGCGTTGGTTGTTCCTGGTCGACGCCATCCGCCACTCGCGGATGGTCGCTCGGACCGCCTTGGCGGCCTTGTTGCCGATGGCGGGAAGGAAGCTGACGAAGTACTTGCCCCACCGATTCTTCGCACGCCGAGGCTGAAAGGTGAACCCAAGGAAGTCGAACTTCGCGTGCTCGTGCTTTCCTCGCCGATCGCTGTCCTGGCAGTAACGGTGCGTGGGCCCCCACCCCGGACGAGTCCTGGCGAACCCGCGACCCGATCACCGCGGCCGAGCGTGAGAGCTTCGATCGACTCTGTCGCGGAAAGGTCGAGGAGGAGTACACTCAACAAGGGATCCTTCCCATGCTGGACCTCCAACACCGGGAACGAGCGTCCATCGAGCGCGTGGCAATCAGTCGTGCGCTCATCGAAGGTGGTTTTCTTTTGATCCGAAGGAGGCGAATTCCTCCACCGATTTCGATCTTCAGGAAGCGAAAGATTTCATGAGGGGCACAAGTAAATGCAGATGGTCGGTGTCTCAAAGTCGTTGACAGCTTCCGGCCTTCGGCGAGCTAGGACGTCTCCTCACAGAAACACTCCCGTCGTCGCAACGGCTATCTTCGTCGCTCTACTTGCGATCTATGCGTTGACGATGCCGACAACTTATCCAGCCTCAGAGGATGCCATCGCCGAGACCGGCTTCGCCTACCGGCCGCAGGTGCTCTGGCGCCCCAACCACCTTCTTCTGACTCCGACCTACCGGCTCTGCGTGTCTCTCTTTGGAAGCCTGTTCGAAGAGGATCACAGATTCCTGCTGCTCCAATTCGTCAACGCCATATTCGGATCGGCGGCAGCGGCTCTAGTCCACTGTGTCCTCGCCAATCTGGGAGTCAGGAGGGTCCTCGGCCTTCTGGCCTCTCTGCTAGTGGGGCTTTCCTACGCTCACTGGTTGCACAGCCGGGAAGGCGAGTCTGCCATCATCTCTCAGTTTTTCCTCATGGCTTCCATCTGCACGCTCTCTTTCCGGCTGCGCTTCGAGAACGACCATCTGTCCACGGCTACCGTTTCTCTAGGTGCAACGTTTTTTGCGTTGTCCGTTCTGTTTTCCATGAACAACGTGGTGCTGCTCCCGGCGGTTTGCCTGTTCGCTCTGGCGGCTGTTCCTCGAAACCAAAGGGTCCGTTCGATCGTACTGCTCACGCTGCAATCCGGACTTCTGGTGTTGGCGGTCTATGGCGCCGCCGCGACGGCCGCGATGGGCCGGGTCGGCCCGGGCGAAATGGCCCGTTGGGTTCTGCACCACCCTTCCGAGGGGCGCCTCGCCGGGACGAAGGAACTCACGCTGACCAATCTGTTCCGAGCCGGGAGCGGTCTCGTTAACGCCTTCGTCGGCTACTCTGGAGTGCCGACGGCCGCCAAGCAACTCATGCGAGGCAAGAGCACCGACGCGATTCCTGCGGGGGACTGGATACGCTTTCTCACCGGAAGTCTGCTCGCTCTGTTCCTGGCTCTTGGGCTCCTGGCTCGACCCCATACGCCGAATCATCGGGGGGTACTTCGCGCAGCGGTTGCTGCGGTCCTGTGTGTAGGGCTGTTCAACATTCTCTGGCTGGGCAGCGATCCCCAATTTTGGTTGCCGGCACTTCCTTTGATGGTCATTCTCGCGGCCCAGGTTTCCTCAGGTCGCCTGCAGCGTGAGTCGCAGCGGAAAAGAGTTCCGTTCGTCTGGGTGCTGGGCGTGCTGGTGCTGGTGGCTTCGAACTTCTCCTACCCCGTGCCCACGCTTGCATGGCCGTACGGCGGCAAGGACTACGACAGGGCCGGCGAATACACGCGACACGCCACCAGTCGGGATCTTCTCCTACACGCTGGTAGCTGGGGGCGCTACGTGCCCGCTTTCGGGACCTTCAGAACCCTGAGCATGAACTACTCCTTTCGCCAGACTGGGGCTTCGTACCTGGCGGAACTCTCCGACCGGATCGACGAAACCCTCGGTAACGGCGGAAACGTCTATGCCGTCGACGTGGTTCGGGCGTCGCCAGTCTCCATCGGCGAATGGGACGAAATCCAGGCGCAATTCCACGTGTCCCGGCATGATGCCGTCCAGTTCCTCTCCGACAGATTCGCGCTGGAGCCGGTTCAGAGCGATACCTTCGGCGAGTCTCTATGGCGAATTCGCAAGAAGGAGGACTGATCAGCGTTTCGGAAGATTCCTCCCCCCTTCATTCCTCTCTCGCCCTCTCTCGCCCCTCCGCATGCCTCGCGCCTCGATGGTCGAACTCCAGCAGCGATGCTAGAGTGCGGGACCTTGTTCGAGAGCAGGACGCTGAATCGGCATCCCATCGGACGAAGCTGGAGCCACGAAAAGCAATGCAACAGAATCGCGGTGTGAGGGTTCGGGATCTCCTGGCAGACGACGGCAGGCGCGCGCGACTGCGGGAAGAATCCGTGCGCCTTCCGTCCTGGGACCTGACTTCTCGTCAGATCTGGGACATCGAGATGCTCCTCAACGGGGCCTTCTCGCCGCTTCCGGGATATCTCGCGAGGCCAGACTACGACTCCGTCTGCGAGCGCATGCGGCTTGCCGACGGAACTTTCTGGCCGATGCCGATCAACCTGGACGTCTCGGAAAAGTTCGCGGCCTCACTATCCGCCGGAGATCGTGTGGCGCTGCGGCACCCGGAAGGCATGGTTCTGGCGGTCCTCGGAGTCTCAGACATCTGGAAGCCGGACCGGCGGGCCGAGGCCGAAGCGGTCTTCGGAACCGTCCATGAAGAGCACCCGGGTGTTTTCCAGCTTCTGCACCAAACCGAGCCTGTCTACGTGGCCGGAGCACTGGAGGGTCTCGAGCTCCCTCCGCACCACACGTTCAAGCGTCTGCGCCATACGCCTCTGGAGCTGCGGTCCGAGTTCGCCCGCAGGGGATGGGCGCGAATCGTCGCTTTCCAGACGCGCAACCCCATGCACCGCGCCCACGTCGAGCTGACCCACAGGGCGGCTCTCGAACATGAGGCGAACCTTCTGATCCATCCCGTTGTCGGGCGGACGAACCCCGGAGACGTGGACTACTTCTCCAGGGTCCGCTGCTACGAGGCGGTGCTGGAGCGCTACCCCACGCAGACCGCGATGCTGAGCCTGCTGCCCCTGGCCATGCGGATGGCCGGCCCACGCGAAGCCGTGTGGCACGCCGCCATTCGAAGGAACTACGGCTGCACCCACTTCATCGTCGGCCGCGACCACGCGGGTCCGCGCTATGAAAACGGGAAGCCGTTCTACGGGCCCTACGAAGCCCGGGACCTCGCGCTGAAGAATGCCGCAGAGCTAGGGATCGAGATCGTTCCATACGACGAGATGGTGTATTGCGAAGACCGCGGCGAGTACATGCCAACGACGGAGGTACCTCAGGGGGCGCGCGTCCTGAACCTCTCGGGGACGGAGCTGCGGCGTCGCCTGCACGAGGGAGCGGATATCCCCTCCTGGTTCTCCTCTCCCGAGGTCATCGAGGAACTGCGCCGGAGCTACCCGCCGCGGTCACGCCAGGGCTACACGGTCTTCTTCACGGGGCTCTCGGGCGCGGGCAAGTCCACGATTGCCAACATCCTCGTGGCGAAGCTAATGGAGCTCGACTCCAGACCGGTGACGCTGCTGGATGGAGACATCGTCAGGAAGAACCTCTCCAGCGAGCTGGGCTTCTCCAAGGAGCACCGGGACCTCAACATTCAGCGGATCGGGTTCGTGGCCAGCGAGATCACCAAGAACCGCGGAGTGGCGGTCTGCGCGCCCATCGCCCCCTACCGGAACACCAGGCGAGCGGTCAAGGAAGTGATCAGTCACTACGGAGGCTTCGTCGAGGTCCACGTTGCCACACCGATCGAGATCTGCGAGCAGCGCGATCGCAAGGGCCTCTACGCGAAGGCCAGAGCCGGCCTGATCAAGGAGTTCACGGGAATCGACGATCCATACGAGGTGCCCGAGAAGTCCGATGTGATTATCGACACTTCAGAGCTGAGCGCCGAGGAAGCGGCCGGCAAGGTCATCCTTTTCCTGGAACAAGAGGGCTACCTCGTTCGCAGCTAGAACCTCGGGCAGAGGATCCGCCACCGCCGCCTCGCCTACACTCCTGTAACTCTGCCGCGTGGATCGTTGTCGAACGCGCAGTCCTGACGGGGCACTCTCGCTCCGCCACCGGCAGGATTCCCCGCTTCTCGCTGGCACACGGATTGATTCACTCCCGCGGTGAACAGCCGCAGCAGGAGCGTCTCGCCGCGCGCTTGATCGCGCCCGGTCGCCCGCTCGGTGGGTTCCGGCTGTGCAAGGTCAGCGATGCGCGCCATGGTCAAGACTCTCGCCACCGCAGTGCTCGCCTTCGCGTGCCTGTTCTCCCCCGGCCACGCTGCCACCTACTACGTGGACGCGGGCCTTGCCACGGCGAGCGACGTGAACTCGGGGACGGAGGCTCTGCCCTGGCGGACGCTCCAGAGGGCGACCTCTCCCCTGGGCAGCGGCGTGGCTGCGGGCGACACGGTCTACGTCAAGAACGGGACCTATGTCGGGACCGGGGATGCATGCAGCTCCGGCGGAGTCATGCCGGCATTCTATCCCGTGAACTCGGGGACTCCCACGGCACCGATCGCCTTTCGCGCGTATCCCGGTCACTCGCCGGTCGTCTCCTGGCCGCTCTGCCCTCCCGGGTATGCTCGCAACAGTCCCGTCATCGGGAATGGCGATTCGGGACGGGACTATGTGGTCTGGGATGGCTTCACGACGGGATCGGGAAATGATGTGCGAATCCAGGGGTGCACGGGATGCGTCGTCGAGAACATGACCATTGACAAGGGAGCAAGGGCCCCCGAGGTCTTGGGCCAGGGGAACTACGATGGCATCCGGGTCGAGGAGTCTCGGGGCGTCGTGCTCAGGGGCAACCTCATTCGGAACGTCGCCTACACCACCGGAGGGCCGCATCAGAACGCGGCGGGAATCAAGCTCTACGACGACATCAACACGAGAGTGCACAACAACGAGATCTACGCTTGCGACGTGGCCATCTACGACAAAGAAGCAGGCATGAACAACACCTACGAGCTGAACTACATCCACGACATCGCACTCAACGGATTCCAGTTCACCAACTTCGAGACCCTGCGATGCGCCGCGTGGAACTGTGCCGTCCAGAACAACGTCATCCGCAACAACGTCGTCGTGAACGCAATCGGCGGCGTGAACATGGACCTCGACGGCCCCGCCGCGATGGGGACCATCTCCGTGTACAACAACGCCTTCCACAACGTGGACCGCGGCATACGCCTCCGAGCTTCACTTCCGGGGATGCGGTACTACAACAACATCATCTCGCTCCGGGCTCCTCCGCTCGATACGTACCATGTCACCCTTTTCTTCGGCGGTACGAGCCCGCCCCCCGATCTTGTCTCGAATCACCAGAATTTCAGGGCCCCGGCGCCGCCCCATGCGGGGTTCAGCATCGATTTCCAGCCCCCCGAGTCTCTCGCCCAGTGGCAGTCTCGTGGCTTCGACGCGAGCTCCCTGACCTCCGATCCCCAGTTCGTGGGACCGGTCACGGGGACGCCGCTTCCGGAAGCCTTCCGGCTTCAGAGCGCTTCCCCCCTGAGAGGCGCCGGGCGCGTCGGCGGCGCATCGACGGGAGCGCCGGTGGACATCGGAGCCTATGCCACGGGCACGGAAGTGATCGGACGTGCCACGCCTCCGATCGATCCACTCGACGCGCCAGCGGGATTGAGAAGAACGGATCGCAGGTCGGGTTGATTCACCCTACTCTACGGCAAGAACGCGTCGGGCTTCTTGAGCTTCGCTGGCAGGTACTCGTCGATGACGTAGTTGAGCCCCCATCGCGCGAGGGCCTGCTGCTCGGCCCGCACTCCCATGTGGACGAGTTGCTCCATCGCCTTCGCCCAAGGTTTGTGGATCCGAAAGAACGGGTCGTTCTTCAGGGCGTCCTTGGCCCGCTTCATGTCCACGTCCTTCAGGGGATGCGTCGGCAGCTTGTAGGCGGTGATGTCCTGTGGCGTGACTCCGAGGAAAGAGGCCCGGGGCACGCAGAAGAAGCGGTTGATGTGCGCGGCGTTGCCCGAGCCCACCTTCAGCGTTCGGTAGATGTTCGAGATCCCGTAGGGATCGCAGTCCACGAAGGCGTAGACCGGAAGGTCGCACTGATCGGACAGACGCCGCACGAACCGCCGCGTCGCGCGCGTCGGCACGCCCGCCATCGATACGAGGATGCAGCTGGCTTTCTCCCAGAACTTGTGGCTCTGGAGGCGCTGGAACATCCCTCCGGTTTCGATGCACAGAATGAACTTCGCCTTGGTCTCGAAGGTGAGCTGCTCCACAAGGGAAGGGATCGAGTACGCTCCCGAGCCGAAACGGGTGCAGTCGATCGTCTCGGTCTTTCCCGTCTCGAGGTCGGTGTCGTAGACAACGAGCTTGCCGGCGACCGCTCCACCGTGCTCGTCGGGGATGAACCGCAGCTGCTCGCGGCTGACACCGGACACCGAGAACATGGCTTCGATATCGTCCATGACCATGTCGGATTCGCCCTGCTCGTCGAAGTGCGCCTCTCCCCAGTTCTTGGACTGATAGTAGGCGTCTCGCTTGGTGGCGAAGTCGCTGGTCGTCACGAGCTCCTTGGAGAGTGCCATCATTTTCAGCGTTTGAGCGAACGTCTTGGCCGTGTTCACTGTCAAGGTGCGCACGGACTTGCCCTTTCCGATCTCGAAATAGCCTTTCTTGGGATCGTAGCGGACGTTCCCGAGCGAACGAATCGGGAAGGACACCTCCGGCTTCGAGAGCTTCTCCACCCGTCGATCGATCGACTCGGCGACCTCGGTGATCGCCTGGATGGTCACACGGTCCAGCCTGGCCTTCTCCGCCTGTGGCGATTTCATCTCGAACCTCCCCGGAGAGAATCGGGATCTTCAGAGATCGAGGATCCGGTCGATGGTGGCCAGAAGCCCGCGGATCTCCCACTCCTGGGTATCCCCCATGTGCGCGATCCGAAAGGTCTTCTCCTTGAGGCTCCCATAGCCGTTGGAGATCTGAGCCCACTGACGCCCGAGCTCGCGGTTCAGATCGCTCACGGAGATCCCGCGCGTGTTGCTCACGCAGGTGAGGGTCGCGGACTCGTAGCCTTCCTCGGCAAGCACCCCGAAGTGCCGACGCGACCACGACCGTACGATCTGCGCCAAGGCCTCGTGCCGCAGGTAGCGATTCTCGAGCCCCTCGGCCAGGATGTCCTCGAGCTGGGCGTCCAGTGCCTGGATCTGGGGTATGGCGGGGGTCGCCGGCGTCTCCTTCCTCTCGTCGTACTTCAGCATCTCGACGAAGTCGAAGTAGTAGCCGCGGTTCTCCACGGTCCGGGCCTTCTCCAGCGCGCGCGCGGAGACGGACGCCACGGTGAGTCCCGCGGGCAACGAGAACGCCTTCTGAACACCCGCGAGGCACACGTCGATCCCGTACGCGTCCACCGGAACTCGAACACCGGCCAGGGAGGAGACCGCGTCGACCAGGAAGGTCACGTCCGGGTAGTTCTTCATCACCGCGGCGATCTCTTCCAGCCGGTTCATGACGCCCGTGGAGGTCTCGTTGTGAACCACGGTGATCGCGTCGAATCCACCCTTCGAAAGCGCCTGGTCTACTCTCTCGGCGGTTACGGCCTTCCCCCACTCCACCTTGAGCGGCTCCGCCCTCTTGCCGTTGGCCTGGGCCACCTGGAGCCATCGATCGGAGAACGCTCCCTGCATGCAGCAGAGAACGCGTTCCCGGACGCAGTTGCGGATCGCAGCCTCCCACACGCCGCTGGAAGAGCAGGTGAACAGGAACACCCGCTCCTGTGTCTCCATGAGGGTCTTCAGGTTGGGGATCACACGGCCGTACAGCCTCCGGAAGTCGTCGGAGCGGTGGCCGATCTGGGGACGAGCCAGGGCAGAGAGGTTTTCTGCGCGGACCTCGGTGGGTCCCGGGATGAAGAGTCTCTTGTGGGGCACGATCACCTCGATGAGGATGAGATTGCGAACAGGATCAGGGCCGAGCGGCCCTCAGGCCCCCTCGGGATTCTCCCGTTTGTGAGCCGGAGGGACCGAGCTTCGAGTCGAGCCAGTCAAGAAAAACCCTCGGCTCCAGGTAGCCGGTTCGGCGTGACACCTCTTGGCCCTTCGAATCGAGGAGCACAACCGTCGGGAAGCCGCGAACCCCGAACCGGCTGGAAACCTCCGCGCCGACGTGACCGTCGCGGACGTGCTCCTCCTCGGCGTTGACCCGCACCGCCACCACATCCGCAAGTCGGCGGACGACTCCGGGATCCCGAAACGTGGTCTGATCCATGATCCTGCAGGGCCCGCACCATGCCGCGTAGAAATCCACGAGAACCGGTTTTCCCTCGGCTCTCGCATGCCCGAGCCCGGCACCGTAAGTGCTCCACTCGATACCGGCTCGGGAGCTTCCGCTACCCGGCGCGGCGGCGGCCGACGTCGGACCAGGTGACAAGCCCCGCGAACCGATGGAAGACCGGGCAGCGGGCCCGTGCACTCGCGCATCAACATTGTCCGGGGTCGAGCGGCTCACAGCCGTCACATCCGGGGACAGCAGCAGAGTCCACGCCGCGACGCCGACGAGGAGCGCGAGGGACGTGGAACTCGCCCAGCCGAGTGACCTGCCGAGCCTGCTTCCCGGCGTTGCAGAGTTCGGGAGCCCTCGCCGTACGTCGCCGGTGGCAGGCACCGCCAGGAGAGCGAGCGTCGCCACCGAGGCGAGCAGCACGAGGTAGTCCAGCGCGTCCCCCCGGCGTGCGATCTGCCCAGCCCCGATCGCGGCCAGGAATCCCGAAGTGACCAGGCCCACCCATCGTGCCCACGGCTGCCGGAGGATGAGACCCAGACTCAAAGAACTGCCGAGAGCAGCCCAGAGGAGACGGACCAGAGACTCCAGCGTCTCCGGTGCGGCGAGCAGCCGCCTGCCGCACCAGAAGCAAAGAAACGCGAAGGCCACGGCTGCGAAGATATTGCCGAACGGCACGAAGTTCCTCCGGCGATTCCCGGAGGATATACAGCAGACCGCGCGCTTCCGCAAACGCCCGCGGATCCACGGATCCGCGGTAGGATTCCCTGCGCTCCGCGCGGGGGAGCAATGGAATGTCGATCGGCGTCGTCGGAAGAGCTCTCTGGATCCTTGGTCCTTCCCTCCTCGGCCAAGTGTCCTCTTCGCTGGCAGCCGGCGAGTCCGCGCTCGAGATCCGGATCCTCGCGCGGTCCTTGGCTCCGGGAGAAGCCGTGAGGATCTTCGTCCATTCAGAGGATCCTCTCGATTCCCTCGAGGGAACCTTTGCGGATCAACCGCTCTTTTTCCTGCGCCACGAGCCAGAAGCCCCGACACAGGCTCGAGAACTCTGGTCCGCCTGGTCCCTCGTGGATCTCGAAAGCAAGCCCGGCCTGGGCAAGGTGCAGGTCGTCGGCCATGCCGTGTCGGGGGCAAGAGCCCATGCGGTCAAGACCGTTCGATTGCTCGGGCGGGAGTTTCCGACGCAGCGGCTCAAGGTCGAACCCAAGTACGTCACACCGCCGCCCGAAGTCGAGGAGCGGATCTCTCGGGAGCGTCAGCGCCTCGCCGCGGTCTACGCAACACGCCGCGTGCTCCCACCCCTATCGAGCCCCTTCCTGCCGCCGGTTCCCGGAAAACCTACGTCCAGGTTCGGGACACGCAGGATCCTCAACGGGGTTCCGCGGGATCCCCACCCGGGGATCGACCTTCCCGCCCGTGAGGGCACGCCGGTGAAAGCCGCCGCCCCCGGTCGGATCGCTGTTGCATCCGAGCTCTACTACTCCGGTCGGACCGTGATCCTCGACCACGGCGGAGGGCTGTTCACCGTCTACGCGCACCTATCCCGGATCGACGTGACGGAGGAGGCCTGGGTCGACCGCGGTCAGCTCCTGGGTCTTTCGGGCGCGACCGGCCGGGTCACCGGGCCGCACCTCCACTGGGGCGCCAAGATCGGAGATCGGCCGCTCGACCCGGTGTGTCTCGTCGACCCGACGTACTACCCAGCTAGATGAACTGCGCCCGGAACCGAGCGGTTCGCTCCGATTGGGCCCTCGCGCGACGCAGTTCTTCTCGAGCCTGTTGCATGGCGCGCCGCACTCCTTGGTCCATGGCGTGGCGCGCTTCCACCGCGGCCATTCGACTCGATTCCTTCGCGGCCTGTACCTGTCGCGCGATCGCCAGGTCGAGGCTCCGTCGCATGTCCCGCATCGCCCGTTCGTGCTCGTGGACCATCGGTTCGGCTCCGCGGACTTCGCGCTCGACATCGGCGGAAGCAGACGCTCTGGGCCCTCGGGGCTCGTCCTCACCCTCTTCGCGAGCGGGAATCGAAACCTGAAGACGGAGCGTCTTGCGGTCTCGCACCAACTCCAGGTCGATCGTCTTCCCGTCCTTGTCCGAAAGTGCGTCGATCAGCGCACCCGCATCGTCAACTCGATCGCCATCCACGGAGAGGATCAGATCGCCCACCTTCACACCGGCCTTTTGCGCCGGAGTCCCGGAGAGGACCTTCCCGACCAGCACACCGGCGTCGTCGCTCCCGCCCAGGTGCTCGCGAAGCTCCGGCGTGGTTTCCACGAGCTCCACGCCGAGCTTCGGTCGGTCTCCCCGGAAGATCCACGCCCGAGGCGTCACGTGGATCTTCTTGATCTTCTCGTTGATTCTCTCACCTAGACCCTCGAGCTCCTTGAGGTCCGGCAGCGGAGCGATCGGATCTCCTTCGTCAAACCCGTACCAGAACCCGCGGGGTGAAGCCCTTTTCCCCATCTCTACCGTCACCGCTTCTTTTCGACCGTCCTTCCGGACGAGCTTGACTTCGACCCTCTCTCCGGGCCGGGAAGCGCGGATCTTCTCCGTGAGACGCGCGGGTCCGCGGATCACGTCACCTCCGAAGCCCACGATCGTGTCGCCGCTCCGGATCCCCGCCCCGTCTGCCGGCGACCCCTCCGAGACCGTCTCCACCTTTGCCCCGCCCTCGGGGTTCTTCGTGTCTTCCTCGATCGAGACTCCGAGATACGGGCGCTTGGGCCGGTCTGCATCGTCTTCACTCTCGTCGTCGCCCCGGTGAACATAGACCTCGGGCTCGTCCCCGTCCTTTACGACCACGACACGTACGTCTTTCTTGGGCTCCGGCGTCGGGGAGGCAGAAGCATCCTCCGTGCGGCTCCAAGCGACGAAAGAAGCGGCCACGGCCAAGAACCCCGCGGCAGTCAGCATGCTCCAGACTCTGAGGCCCCGCATTACCCTGGGAAACTCACGACTCATGGATGGTCTCCTTTTCGATCGATGCTCCGCCATCCTAGTACGCACCCGACCTCCGAAAGTCGCACGCAGGCCATGTTGCGCTTTTATAATTTCTAGGCGGTCTGAAATCCGGCTGGTTGGACCGATTCAAGCCGTTGGAACGGTTACGCCGTTGCCCTCGCCCTCACGACGCGCCATCGGAAGCGCATAGAAACACGTAAACAACTATTGCACAATCACTTGCATCAGAGAAACGTTGATGTTGCATCGACTGGCTCTCCGATTGCTCCGTATGCAGCCCCCGAGTTTTGACCCCTGCCCGGGGATGCCGGGGGGGCTGGCCGCCTGGAAGGGCGGTGCGTCCCGGCTCTGGCAGGGGGGCAGCAGAGGTTCAGCTTCGAGCGGCTCGCCGGCGTGGTGCCGGAAGCCGACGAGCTTGTGAATCCGGTTTCCAACTCCGCGAAGGGCGGAGGTGAATGAGGAGGAGGAGCGGAATGAGGAAGTTCATGTTCATTGTCTTGCTCGCTGCGACGGCCGCAACGCTTGCGGTCCCCACCGTGGCAGCGGACGACGACGGGAAGATCACCTGGTCTGCCCAGATTCGCAGCCGTTTCGAGGCCGTTGAGAACTACTTCGACCTGCAGGACAGCACGACTTCGGGCGATATCAACGACGACGAGTTCTCGTTCTGGCCGTATCGCGTCGTCGTGGGCATGAACGCCCAGGTCACCGAGGGGGTGACGGCCCAGGTGCAGGTTCAGAGCTTCGGCCACTTCGGCAGCGAGCACCCGGTGAAGAGCTCGGCCTCTCCGCCCGACCAGTCGGCTGACACCGGCGATCCGCTTGGGTTTGCCGACGTGAATCTCTATACGGCCTCCATCGAGATGAGCAAGGTCGGCGGGAGCAACTTCTCGGTGGCCCTCGGTCGCATGGAGCATACGTACGGAACCGAGCTGTTCCTGGGCGACAACGACTTCTACAACGGCACGTCGTTCGACGGACTGCGCGCCTGGTGGTCGGGCGAGAACTGGCGCGTCGACGGTTTCTACCACAAGACCTTCGAGGGGAACCTCTCCTCTGCTCAGGGGTTTTCGGCGCCTGGGTTCTTCGTGAACGGAGGGTCGGAGGACGAGAACCTGTGGGGCTTCACCTTCGACTGGAACTTCGACAAGAAGTGGGGAACCTTCGGCGCGTACCTTCTGTCGGAACAGTCTCTTGATTTCGACGAAAAGCTCGACACGTACGGCGCGCGCTGGACCCGGATGGCGAACGTCGAGGAAAGCCACTTCGACTGGAACATCGAGGCTGCTTTCCAGAGCGGCGACTTTGGCGATCCGATCTTTGGCAGCCCGGCGCTAGACCTCTCGGGCGACGTGATCGAGGGGTGGTTCGGCTACAGCTTCAAGCACGGGGATTCCAGCAGCCGCGTTCACGTCGGCTACTGGAACTCCTCGGGAGACGACCAGGCCACGACCAACGAGGATGAGGGTTTCTCCTCGCTCTTCGGAGATTTCCACGCCAACAACCGTCTTGGCGATTCCGACTGGGAAGACACGCTTTGGGGCGGTCCGTCGGACATCGAGGACATCAGTCTGGGCTACGCGTGGAACGGCGGAAAGCACATGTTCGGCGTGGCTTATCACATGTTCACCTGGAACGAGGCTGCGTCCTACGGGAGCCCCGAGGACGACATCGGCGACGAGATCGACGTCAACTACAACTACCGCATGAACGACAACCTGTCGTTCGGCGTCCTGGTCGCCAGCTGGAGCCCTGGGAAGGTCTGGGACGGCCCCGGCTTCTCCGCCGACTCCATCGCACGGTACGTGGCTCAGACAGAGATCCGCTGGTAAGTAACGAATCGTGAGCGCCGGCCGTCTTCGAGGCGGCCGGCAGCCTAAAACCCCCGCGGCCCCCCCCGCGGGGGTTTTTCTTTCTGCGTGGACAACCGCTCACTTCCTCCCTATCCTCGCCGGCATGCTTGACCGGCGGAAGAAACTGGCGCTGCACACGAGAATGCTCCTCGGAGTGCTCGCCGGTGTGTTCTCGGGCTTGCTGGCGTTCTTCCTGTTCGGCGCGGATCCGCGCCTCGATGTCTTCATCCGCTACGCCACGCAGCCCGCGGGTCAGGTCTTCCTCCGCCTGCTCTTCATGCTCGTCGTCCCGTTGATCTTCTCCGCGCTCGTCCTGGGCGTGGCAGGACTCGGAGACCTGAGGAAGCTGGGCCGGATCGGCCTCAAGACGCTCGCCTACACGGTCGTGGTATCCACGATCGCGGTCCTTCTCGGGATCTTCCTGGTGAACTTCCTCGAGCCCGGGAAAGGGATGTCCGACGAGACGAGGGCCAAGCTCTCCTCCGGGGCCGCGGAGCGTGCGGCGGCCTTTCAGACCGGGGCCGCGCCCAAGACGGGGGTCGATCTCCTGATGCAGATCGTGCCCGACAATCCCGTTCGGGCCGCCGCGAACGGCGACATGCTCGCGGTGATGTTCTTCGCCCTCCTCTTCGGAATCGCGCTCTCGTTGACGCCTACCCAGGCCACTCGTCGTCTCGCGGAGGCGATCGAGGGGCTCTACGACGTCACCATGCGTCTCATCGATCTCGTGATCTCCCTCGCGCCGTACGGCGTGGCATGCCTGCTCTTCAATCTCACGGCCCAGGTCGGCTGGGAGATCCTTGTCCAGCTCGGACGCTACGTCGCCGTCGTGCTCCTGGCCCTTCTGATCCATCAATTCGGGGTCTACTCGCTCGCCGTCCGGCTCCTGGGCGGGATGAGCCCGCGGAAGTTCTTCCGAGGGATCCAGGACGCCATGATCACCGCGTTCTCGACCGCCTCGAGCAACGCCACCCTTCCGACGGCCCTCAGGGTCGCCGAGGAGGACCTCAAGCTCCCCTCTCACGTGAGCCGCTTCGTCCTCACCATCGGCTCCACGGCGAATCAGAACGGAACCGCCCTCTTCGAGGGGGTCACGGTCCTCTTCCTGGCGCAGTTCTACGGGGTGGAGCTGACGCTCGCGAAGCAGGCTCTCGTGGTTCTCGTCTGCATCCTGGGCGGGATCGGAACGGCGGGGGTCCCGGCGGGCTCCATGCCGGTCGTGGCCCTCATCCTCGGAATGGTGGGAGTTCCCGTGGAAGGGATCGGCCTGATCCTCGGCGTGGACCGCTTTCTCGACATGTGTCGAACCACGCTCAACGTGAGCGGCGACCTGGCAGCGGCGGTGGTCATCTCGAGAGGGGAGCGCGTTGGGACGTAGGGGTCACGGGCAGAGCGCGTTCACGGCGGCCCTTCCGGGACCGTACGTCGAAGCTCCCCCGCATCCCGCCGTGCTCTCCGCGCGCACCAGGTAGTACCTCCCCCCGGGGCCGAGCGGATTGGTGCCGTCCGCCACCGATGCGTTCGCCATCTCGCTCATGAAACAGCTCGCATCACCGAAGCCGTTCAGGGCAGACACGCTCCCCCGGACGACGTCGTACATCACCGCGACGCCACTCACAGGTGCCTGGGAGATCCACGCGTAGGTTTGGTCGTCTGCTGCGGCCCGCACGCTCTGCACCTCGGTGATGGGCCAGAGCCGCGTCCCCGTGGTGTCGTCGCAGTCCAGCACGTCGATCAGCGTATCCGCGTCCGCGTCCGCGTTGTTGTTGCTTCCAGCGTTGTTCACAGGTCTCGGAAATCTCACGGCGAAATCGGTGGAATTCTCGTTGTTCGGGCAATTGAAGCTCGTTCTTTCGAGCACGAAGCCCGCGGCTCCGTTCGGGAGGGCGACGGGAGTTCCGAAATCCAGATCGCAGAGGTTGCCGCTGACGTCGTCGATGCGCCCGCCGTTGGGCGTGGAGCAGTTTCCGGAACGGGTGCAGTCGAAGTTCCCCCATGCCACGCAGTCCATCACCTGGGGCTCCGGGAGGTCCGAGAAGAAGCAGACGCGCCCCCCCGCGAACGGAAGCGCGACGCGCCCTGCCTGGCCGTTCACCTGCTTGTCGAAGGCGAACGTGAAGAGGTTGTCCGCCGCCGTCGTGCCGATCAGGATCGCAGGACACGAGGGGTAGCTGCAGATCACGCCGCCGTTCGCAACGTTGGCGGTGAACGTGCCGAACGGCCCCAGCAGATTCCCGTTCGCGTCCTCGACCCGGAGGTATGTGTCGGCCACGAGGTTCTGCCCGCTACCCGTCATCCGAAGCATGACGTGCTGAGCCCGTTGATCGGGACTCAGCCCCGGGGTCACGCCGTCCGACGGAGGCCCGAAGAACACTTCCTGAATCGCCATCGCGTGGAAGCTCGCGGAGGCCGGAGTGGCAGGGAGCAGCACGAATGGAGTGGAAAAGAAAAGCGGCGCCCATCTCGGAAAACGTCGCAACGTCCGGACCTCCCTTCCCGACGAACAGCGTGGAGAAACACTCCAGCGCCGAATTCGGTGTTGTTCTCTCTGTACGCCGGTCCCGCGCGGTCGTCAAGGGAGGGAGCATCCGCCGCCCCGCTGGAAGGGGACAGTTTGCATCCTCGAGGTGGGACTGTTTCCCTTTTCGTGAGCGGACTCCTCGACCTACTCGTACCTCAGGGCCTCGATGGGGTCGAGCCGCGAGGCCTTGCGCGCCGGATAGAAGCCGAAGAAAACTCCTACCAGGGCCGAGAAGCCGAAAGCAAGGGCGACCGAGCTGATCCCCACCGAGACGGGCCAGCCGGCGAATCGCGAGATGAGGTGGGATGCCAGCGCGCCCAGAAGGACACCGATGGCGCCCCCGACGACCGAGAGCACCACGGCCTCCAGCAGGAACTGGGCGAGGACGTGCCGGGACTTGGCGCCGATCGCCATCCGGAGACCGATCTCGCGAGTCCGCTCCGTCACCGACACCAGCATGATGTTCATGATCCCGATGCCGCCCACGAGGAGAGAGATCGCCGCGACCGTGCCCAGGAGGTTCGAAAGCGTCTGGGAGCTCTGCGCCGCCATCGAGGCCATCTCTTCCTGGGAGCGCATCATGAAATTGTCGTCCTGGCCCGGCCCGAGCCTCTGTCGCTGCCGGAGGAGGGCCTGGATCTCCTTCTGCGCCGCCGCCACCCTGTCCACCGACACCGCCGAAACGTAGATCGTGTTGATCCTGTTCGTCCCCGCGAGCCTCTTCATGATCGTGGTATAGGGCGCGGCGACCAGGTCGTCCTGATCTTGACCCATGGTGCTCCCGCCCTTCTTCTCGAGAACCCCCACGACCCGAAACGGGACGTTCTTGATCCGCACCAGCTGTCCCACGGCGCCCCCTTCCGGAAACAAGCTGTCCGCCACGGTGCGGCCGAGCACGCACACCTTGGCCCCGCCCTTGACATCGGATTCCGTGAAGAAACTCCCCTCCGCGATGTTCCAGGCCCGAATGAACGGCCAGTCCAGCCCGACGCCGTAGACCTGCGTCCCCCAGTTGAGCTCGCCCGCGATGATCTGGCCGCCGGTCCTCACGCCTGGCGAGGAGTACGCCACCGACGCGCACTCCGCCGCGATCGCTTCGGCGTCCTCCGGCGTCAGGGTCGACTGGCCGGAGAAGATGCGCGCGCCGGATTGGGTCACGGCGCCCGGGAACACCATGATGAAGTTGGTGCCGAGCGAGGTGATGTTGGACTGGATCGATGCGGACGCACCCGATGCCACGGCGATCATGGCGATGACACAGCCCACGCCGATGATGATCCCCAGCATGGTGAGCGAGGATCGCAGCTTGTTTCGCAGGATCGCCTTCAGGCCGACCTTCAGGATGTTCGCGGTGCGAACCAGCGTGACTCTCACGACAACGCCTCCGTGCGACGCGGGTGGGCCTGCGGGACGAGCTCGTCCCGCACGATCTTCCCGTCCCTCATGTGAACGACCCTCCTGGCATGGCTCGCCACCTCGTGCTCGTGCGTGATCAGGATGATCGTCTTGCCCTGCTCGTTCAACTCTTGAAGGGTGGACAGGATGTCCTCCGAGGTGCGCGAGTCCAGGTTTCCCGTCGGCTCGTCCGCCAGCAGGATCGCCGGATCGGTGATCAATGCACGGGCGATGGCGACCCGCTGCTGCTGTCCACCCGACAGCTGGGAGGGGTGGTGGGATTCACGGTCCGCAAGCCCCACGAGCCGGAGCACCGCGCGCGCGCGCGCCAGCCGCTCCCTGGCGCCCAGTGCGCCGTCGCCATAGAGCAACGGCAGCTCGACGTTTTCCAGCGCCGAGGCTCGCGGGAGGAGGTTGAAGCTCTGGAAAACGAACCCGATCTTGGCGTTTCGGATCTCCGCCCTCTCGTCCGCGCCCATGGAGGAAGCGTCCACCCCGTCGATGAAGTACGTACCCGACGTCGGCCGGTCGAGGCAGCCGAGGAGGTTCATGAGGGTGGACTTCCCCGAACCCGACGGACCCATCACCGCGACGAACTCGCCGCGCCCCACCGTCAGCGTCACGCCGTCGAGGGCGCGCACCTCGACCTCTCCCATCCTGTAGATCCTGCTGAGGTCGGAGATCGCGACGAGCGGGTGGCTCAAAACATCCTTCCCATGGAGCCCGGAGGGCGCTGGGCGGCGTCTCCCCGCGCGGTCGCCGCCCCCACCACGACCCTGGCGCCCGGCAGCACCTCACCGTCCACGATTTGCGTGTGCTTGCCGTCGGAGATCCCGGTTCGAACCGGAACTCGCCGCAGCCCGCCGGATGGATCCAGCAGGTAGATCGCCTGCGTCCGGGGGTTCGTCTCGCTCGGGCGCGTGGCGGCGTCGAGAATGCCGGCCATCGCGCCCAACCCCCCGCGGCGCTTCTCGCCCCACGGTCCCATGGGCTCCGAGCCCTCTCTCCCCGAGACGCGCTCCTCGGGGCGTCCTCGCTGGTCAGGTGGCTGGCCCCCCTGCCGGCCCGTCCCTTCGCGCCCGCGCGGCGCGGCCGCCTCGCCCGCCTGCGGTCGGGTCGGGCGGAAGCGCAGCGCGGCGTTCGGCACCCGCAGGACGTCCTTTACCGTGGCGACCTCGATGGTCACGTTGGCGGTCATCTGTGGCCGGAGCTTCTCCTCGGGATTCGGAACCCTGAGGATCACCGGGTAGGTGATCACGTTCTGGTTCACCGTGGCATTGAGCCGGATCTGGGCGATCTCGCCGCGGAAATCCTGCTCGGGGTAGGCGTCCACCGTGAACCTCGCGACCTGGCCCGCCCGGATCCGGCCGATGTCGGACTGGTCCACGTCCGCCTGCACCTGCATCTTGGTGAGGTCCTGGGCGATCGTGAACAACGTCGGTGCCTGAAACGACGCGGCCACGGTCTGGCCCACGTCGTACTGCCGGGCGACGACGACCCCGTCGATGGGGCAGGAGATCCTCGTGTACTTGAGGTTCGTCTCCGCCTGGCGCAGCGCCGCGCTTGCCTGCTCCACCTGGGCACTGGCGGAATCGAGGTTGGCTTTGGCCGCGTCGTGGTCGGCCTGAGGGGCCAGACCGTCCCGCAGCAGGCGCTCCTGCCGCTCGAAGTCCACGTGGGCCCGCCGCATCTGCACCTGGGCCTGGAGCAGATCGGCCTGCCGCTGGGAGACCATGGCTTCGAACGGCGTCGGATCCAGCTCGGCGAGCATCTGGCCCCGTCGCACGGGACTGTTGAAGTCGGCGTGGATGCGCGCGATGATTCCCGAGACTTGGCTCCCCACCTGCACGGTAGTCACGGCCGAGATCGTTCCGGTCGCGGTCACCGTCATCGTCACGTCGCCCGTCTCCACGACCTCGGCGCGGTACGCCTCGTCGGGCGCGCCATCGGGTTGGCGGAGAAAGAAGAACGCCACGACTCCCGCTGCCGCTGCGGCCAAGACCACAAACCCCAGAATTCGCTTCCACATGCGCACGGCCCCCACCCTCTTCCGCTAGACTCCACCGGCCCCGCCGAGGAGCAACAGCAAGGTAACAGGACAGGGCTTCTCGAGCAAAAGGAACCGAAGGGCGAGCGCGCCGGGAGCGGTAAGATGCCTGCCTTGGCCAGACCCCGGCTCAGCCCAACTTCCGGCGACAGGCCTCCCGCCTGGATCGCGGCGCTCCTTCTCGCCCTGGTCACGGTCGCGGTGTATGGGAGGACCGTGCGGTTCGGGTTCACCAACTTCGACGATCCAGAGTACGTCGTGGAGAACCCCCAGGTGCGCGACGGGCTGACGATGGAAGGCTTGCGCTGGGCATTCACCACGACCCATCAGGCGAACTGGCATCCCCTCACCTGGCTCTCGCTCATGCTCGACGCGGAGATTTCCGGGACAGATCCTCGGATGTTCCGCCTCGCGAACCTGGCGTTTCACCTCGCCAGCACGTTGCTCCTCTTTTTCTTCCTCGACCGCATGACCCGATCGCGGGCGCCGAGCATACTGGTCGCCGCGCTGTTCGCCGTCCACCCTCTCCACGTCGAATCCGTCGCGTGGATCGCGGAACGAAAAGACGTCCTGAGCACCGTGTTCTGGTTCTGGACGCTCCACGCGTGGCTTTCCTACCTCAAGACACCGAGCCCCCGGCGATACGGTGCGGTCGTGCTCCTGTTCGCGCTGGGGCTTCTCGCCAAGCCCATGCTCGTGACGCTCCCTCTCGTGGTGCTCCTCCTGCACCATTGGCCCCTGAACCGGCGCCCGCGGATCCCGGAGACCCTCCCGCTGTTCGCCCTCTCGCTCCTCTCCTCGGCGGCGACGCTCTACGCCCAGCACGCCGGAGGGGCCCTTGGAACGTTCGAGACCTACCCTCTCGTCGCGCGTGTCGAGAACGCGGCCGTCGCCTACGCGACGTATGTCGGAAAGGCGCTGGTGCCGACCCGCCTCGCCGCTCTCTACCCCCACCCCGGCACGACGATTCCGGTGACCCACGTCGCGCTCGCCGCGGCCTTCCTCGCCGGGGTCACCGCCGTGGCCTGGGCTGCCCGCAAGACCCGTCCATATCTCGCGGTGGGGTGGCTCTGGTACCTCGTCACCCTGTTTCCCGTCATCGGCATCGTCCAGGTCGGCGCCCAGGCTCGGGCGGATCGCTACACGTACGTTCCGCTCGTGGGGATCTTCATCGCGATGGCGTGGGGAATCGAGGACCTCCTGCCAGAAACCGCGAGGAGATTCAGAAGGGCGGCTGCGGTCGCTGCGATTGTCTGGGTCGGCGCTCTGTCGGTTCTCGCGTGGGTTCAGGCCGGCTACTGGCGCGACGGCGTCACGCTCTTCGAGAGGACGGTCGCACTCACGCGCAAGAACTCCATGGCGGAGAACAACCTCGGCGCCGCGTATTACAAGAGAAACGGCCCCGGTGACCTGGAAAGGTCGGTGACCCACTACGCCGAGGCGGTCCGGCTCAACCCGACCTACGTCGTGGCGCTCAACAACCTGGCGGGCGCCCTCGCGAAGCTCGGGCGCACGGAGGAGGCCCTCGCCCGGTGGACCGATGCCGTGCGGGTGAAGCCCGACCACGTCCCCGCGCTGTGCAATCTCGCGGGAGCGCTCATCAAGACCGGAAGCCTCGACGACGGAATCCGCCACTGCTCGCAAGCGCTCCGGATCGAGCCCGATGCCGCATGTGCCCATTACAACCTGGGCATGGCCTTGCTCCGCAGAGGAGACCTCGCGGGCGCGGGCGACCATCTGGCCGCGACCGTCCGCGTGGAGCCACGATCCACGGATGCCCTGCTCAATCTCGGCGTGGTGCGAACGCGCCAGGGAAGGCTCGACGAGGCGATCGAGTGCTTCACCGAGGTGATGCGCATCGACCCGGGCCACGAGGGTGCCCGACACAACCTGGAGCGCGCGCAGCGTCGAAAGCGCGGCGACGGCACGCCGTGACCCTCGAGGAGAGATCCCCCGGGCGGCTTCTTCTTGCGACGGTGCTGCTTCTCGTCAACGTGGGAGTCTATGGGCAGGTCGTGACCTTCGATTTCGTGAGCCTCGACGACGATGTCTACGTGACGAAGAACGCGGTCGTCCGGTCCGGCCTGACTCTCCACGGCATCGCATGGGCCTTCACGACCAACCACGCGGCGAACTGGCACCCGCTGACTTGGCTCTCCCTGATGCTCGACTCCACCCTGGGGGGAGCGCGTCCCGCCGTCTACCACTTCACCAACCTGATCCTGCACTCGGTCAACACGCTCCTGCTCTTCCTGGCGTTCGACCGAATGTCTGGGTGCGCCGGGAGGAGCGCGTTCGTCGCGGCGCTCTTCGCCGTCCATCCCCTACACGTCGAATCGGTCGCGTGGATCTCCGAGCGGAAGGACGTGCTGAGCACGTTCTTCTGGTTCCTGGCACTTCTGACGTACCACCGTTTCACCCGCGCCCCAAGCGGCCGGCGGCTTTTGGGGACAATCTTCCTCGTCGCGCTTGGCCTGATGTCCAAGCCCACGCTCGTGACCGTGCCGCTTCTCCTGCTGCTCCTGGACTTCTGGCCTCTGGGGCGGAGGAGCGGAGACGGGCGGAGAGAATGGGGCGCCCTCGCTCGCGAGAAAGCACCGTTCTTCCTTCTCTCGATTGCCGCATCGGTCGTGACCTGGATCGCCCAGTCGGGCGGCGGGGCCTTCGACGCCATGCCCGCGCTGTCTCTCGGCAGCCGCGTCTCGAACGCCATCGTGACCCCCGTGGCCTATGCCTTCCGCATGGTCTGGCCGTCGCGGCTCGCCGTCTTCTATCCGCATCCGGGGGGATCGCTTCCGACGATCATGGTGGTGTCCTCGGCCCTCGTGCTCGGTGCGATCACCACCGTCGCCCTCCTCGCCGCGCGCCGACGGCCTTTCGTCACGGTGGGGTGGCTCTGGTACCTCGTCGCCCTCCTGCCCATGCTCGGGGTGGTCCAGGTGGGCCGCCAGTCGATGGCCGACCGGTATTCGTACGTCCCGCTCATCGGTCTCTTCGTGGTCGTGGCGTGGGGCGCCACGGATCTTCTCAGCATGCTCGGGAGCCTCGGAGAGCGGACGCGGCGGGTGATCCTCGGCACGGCGGCGGCTTCGACCGTCGGCGTGCTGGCGGGTGCCGCCTACAACCAGGCCGGCACATGGCGGAACAGCCGGACGCTCTTCCAGCACGCCGTGGCCGCAAGGAGCGGCAACTACCTTGCCGAGGCCGCCCTGGGCTCGGAGATCGCGCGGGCGGGGGCACCCGAGGAGGCCCTCTCCCACTTCCGGGAGGCGCTCCGCGTCGAGCCTTCTTTCGTCGAGGCGCGCGACGCTCTGGCCCGTGTGCTCCTCGCCCTGGGGCGGACCGAAGAAGCGGTCGCGGAGTGGAACGAGGTGTTGCGGGAAAAGCCCGACTACGCCGAGGCTCGCGCGAACCTGGCGGCCGCTCGGATCGTTGAGGGGCGAACCGAAGACGCGGTCGCCGAGAGCCTTCGCGCCCTTCGTGACGCTCCCGACCTCCCCGTGGCCCGCACGAATCTCGGGCTCGTGCTCCTCCGTGGCGGCCGGCTCGAGGAGGCCGCCGCCGAGTTCCGCCGAGCCCTCGCGGCCGATCCGGATCATGCCGCCGCCCACACGTACCTCGCCGGGATCCTCCTCCGGAACGGGAGCACCGAGGAAGCCAAGGCTCACTGCCGTGCAGCCCTTCGCGTCGATCCGGACGCCTCGGGAGCCCACCACAACCTCGGCCTGGCGTTTCTCGAGGAGGGAAGGCTCGAGGACGCCCTCGAGGAGTTCGAGGCCGCCATCCGTGCGGAGCCGCGCTACGTCGACTCGCGGCTCAACCTCGGCGTCGTCCTGGCGCGGCTGGGCCGCATGGACGAGGCTGCGGCTCGGTTCTCGGAGGTCCTGCGGATCGACCCCCAGAACCAGGCCGCGCGACGGAATTTGGAGCTCGTCACCGGCCCCCGGCGACACTCCTCTCCCGTTCCATGAGGGTCGGAGCTCCGCTCGGGCGCTCGAGAGGTCGTGGACCCGTGATGGCGCGTGTGCTCAGTTCTTTTTCTGGATGACGCCGCAGGCGATCCGCCCGCCGGCGTTTCCGGTGGGCTGGGTCTTGAAATCGTCCGGCTGGGCATGGACGATCACGCTCTTTCCCAGAATGTCCGAGGCGGGGTCGCCGCCGATCGTCCAGAGATCGGTGGTGAGCAGCAGGATCCCCTCCCCACGCTCGTCGACGTCGATGTTGCCGATGTCCCCGAGGTGACACGTGTCGCCCCACTTTCCGTGCTCGGCTCCACCAGGGTTCCAGTGCGCCCCCGCGGACTTCGCCTCGGGATCGCTGCAATCCCCCTTCTCGTGGATGTGGACTGCGTGGCTCCCACGAGGCGCGTTTTTCACGAGGAGCCGCAGCGTCACCTTGCCTTCCTCCTGGCTGAACTCCGCGTCGCCGCCCGACTGCGTCCCGCTCTTGCCCTCGAGCGGCGCGACGGCAGCCGGCACCGGCCCCGCCCCTTTCGGTGCCAGCCTCGGAGCCTTCTGTCCGGCAGCGGCCTGGGCCGACGTACCCGCCCCCGCCGCCAGCAGCAAGCCGCACACGAGGAACAGGGACCATGAACGCGCTCGCTCGGCTGTCGTTCTCACGATTCTTGTCTCCTTCCCGCAGGACCCATTCGCGGATGCTATCGGCGGCACGGGCACCTGTCAACGCGCCGCGCTCGCGACCGCCTCCTCCACGAGCGCGTCCTCGGCTTCGTGCGGGAGCGTGATCCGGAGAGCCGGCTCGCGGGCCGCGGCTCGCTCGACCGCGCGCACAGCCGCCGGGTTCTGCGCCCAGGCGCGTCGGGCGAGCCCATTGGTCACATCCCACGCGATCATGCTCCGGATCCTCCGGTCGGCGTCCGCGCTCCCGTCGAGCATCAGGCCGAACCCGCCGTTGATCGCTTCGCCCCATCCCACGCCCCCGCCGTTGTGCAGGCTCACCCAGGTCGCGCCGCGGAAGGCGTCCCCCACGAAGTTGTGCACGGCCATGTCGGCGCACAGATCGCTCCCGTCGCGGATGTTCGCCGTCTCGCGGTACGGGGAGTCGGTTCCCGAGACGTCATGGTGGTCGCGACCGAGCACGACGGGTCCCTGAAGCTCCCCGCTCCGGATCGCCTCGTTGAAGGCCAGGGCGATGCGCTTCCTCCCCTCCTCGTCCGCGTAGAGGATCCGCGCGCAGGACCCGACCACGAGACGGTGGGACGGCGCCTCGCGGATCCAGCGCAAGTTGTCGAGGATCTGCCTCCTTGTCTCGGGAAGCGCCGAGGAGGCCATCCCCTCCATCGCCTCGGTCGCGATCCGGTCGGTCGCCGCGAGGTCCTCGCTCCGGCCGGTCGTGCAGACCCACCGGAAGGGCCCGAAGCCGTGGTCGAAGCACATGGGCCCCATGATGTCCTCGACGTACGAGGGGTAGCGGAAGCGGCCTCCCCTGTCCCCCACATCGGCTCCCGCGCGCCCCGCCTCGAGAAGAAACGCGTTCCCGTAGTCGAAGAACCGCATCCCGTTGAGGGCCATCTCGTTGATCGCACGGACCTGACGGCGGAGCGATTCCTGGACCCTGTCCCGGAACCCCTCGGGATCGGACCGCATTCCCACGCTCGATTCCTCGAAGGAGAGCCCCGCGGGGTAGTAGCCTCCGGCGAACGGGTTGTGGAGCGACGTCTGGTCCGACCCAAGATCCACGGCCACGCCTTTCTCCACGAGCTTCTCCCACAGATCCACGACGTTCCCGAGGTAGCCCAGGGAGAGAGGCTCGCGCGAGCGCCGCGCGCGCTCGACGCGCAAGAGCACGGAGTCGAGGCGGGTCTCGTACTCCGCGAGCCAGCCCTGCTCGTGGCGCTTCTTGAGAGCCTTGGGATTGATCTCCGCGATCACGCCGATCGCCCCGGCGATGACCGCCGCCTTGGCCTGCGCCCCGCTCATCCCCCCGAGCCCGGACGAGACGAAGACGCGCCCGGCCAGATCTTGCTCCTCGGGCACACCCAGGTATTTCCTGCCCGCGTTCAGGAGAGTGATCGTCGTCCCGTGCACGATCCCCTGGGGGCCGATGTACATGAAGCTCCCCGCGGTCATCTGGCCGTAGGAGGTCACTCCCAGGGCGGCCAGCCGCTCGTAGTCCTCCGGACGGGAGTGGCTCGGGACCACCATCCCGCACGTGAGAACGAGCCGCGGAGCGTCGGCGTGGGAGGGGAAGAGCCCGAGCGGGTGCCCCGAGTAGAGCACGAGCGTCTGCTCGTCGGTCATCTCCCCCAGGTACTTCATGGTCAGACGGTACTGCGCCCAGTTCTGGAAGACGGTGCCGTTTCCTCCGTAGGTGATCAGCTCGTGGGGGTGCTGGGCCACGGCCGGGTCCAGATTGTTCTGGATCATGAGCATGATCGACGCGGCCTGGCGGCTCTGCGCGGGATACCAGTCGATCGGGTGGGCCTTCATCGCGTACTCGACCGGGCGGTAGCGCCTCATGTAGATGCGCCCGTCGCTCTCTAGCTCCCGGGCGAACTCGGCGGCAAGGCGCGCGTGGAGGTGCCTCGGGAAGTACCGGAGCGCGTTCCGCACCGCGAGCGTCTTCTCCCTGGGGAGGAGAACCGGACGGCGCGGCGGCGCGTGGTCGACCGCATCGTCGGGCGGCGGCATCGACGGCAGGTCGTCGGGGATCCCCTGGCCGATGAGCCTCCTGAAGTCGGTCTGTGTGGTCCTGGCTCCCATGGCAGGCATCCTCCTCGGGGCTCGAACGTCGGACGATGGACCGATCATACCAAACGACGCGCAGTGCTCGCGGAGCGGGTCTCAACCCTGGTAAGCTCTCACGCGAACGGAGGCACATGCAGCGCATGATGAGACAGCGTTCTCTCGCGACGGCCGTGCTCTTTGCCCTCGCATCGTTCTCCTGCGGCTCCCGCCCGGAGGAAGAGCCTCCTCGCTTCGCCCCGAGCGCCCCTCGGCCGCAGGCTCTCACCGAGCCGCGGGTTCTCGAGCAGGTCGATCCGGAATTTTCCGAAGCGACTTCGCGCTTTCTCGCGGATCCCAGCGCGAAGCTGACGGTCGTCTTTCATATCGCGGTTCGACAGGACGGCACGATGCGGAGCGTTCAGGTGGTCCGCGCGGAGCCTGCCGATCTTCCCGTGGCCCGGACATTCGCGGAGGAAGTCGCTCTGTCCATGCCGAAGTGGCGGTTCCGTCCCGCGATGCTCGACGGCAAGCCCGTGGACGCCGAGTTCGACTTCACCCTGGAGGCGCAGGGCGGGCTCGAGGGGGAATGACGGCTGCCCGCCCCGGCGTCAGAGGGCGCGAGAGACCCCGAGTTCGAAGCGAAGCGCCTCCTCGAGGTCCGGATGGCGGAACCGGAATCCGGCCTCCTGAAGCCGCCTCGGGATGACGCGCTGGCCGGCCAGGAGCAGCTCATCCGCCATCTCTCCGAGCACGAGCTTCAGCACCGCCGCGGGGACCGGGAGGAGGGCGGGGCGTCGCAGGACGCGCCCGAGAACGCGGGCGAACTCCCCGTTCGTCACGGCCGAAGGCGCCACGACGTTCACGGCTCCCGCCATGGTGTCGTGGACCAGCGCGAAGTGAACCGCTCCCAGGACATCTTCGAGGGCAACCCAGCTCATCCACTGCCGGCCGGTTCCCACCCTGCCCCCGAGCCCGAGGCGAAACGGAGTGAGCATCCGCGGCAGCGCCCCTCCTAGCTTGCTCAGGACGACCCCGAACCGGAGGTGTACGACGCGGATCCCGCGGCGCGCAGCAGGCTCCGCAGCCCTCTCCCAATCGCGACACAAATCGGCCAGGAAGCCCCGGCCGGGCTTGGCGTCTTCATCGATTTCCTCGGCCTTGCGATCCCCGTAGAACCCGACCGCCGAGGCGCACAGGAGAACGCGTGGCGGCATGCCGAGGCCCCCGAGGGCCTCGCTGATGAGCCTGGTTCCCCGAGTGCGGCTTTCCCGGATCGCAGTTTTTCTCGCGTTCGTCCAGCGTCCGGAACCGATGCTCTCGCCGGCGAGATGGATGACCGCGTCGAGCCCTTCGAGCTGGGCCGCCTCGATCCGACCCTCCGCGGGGTCCCAGGCGATGTCGGTCTCGCCGCGAGCCTCGCGACCACGGGCGAGCCTTCTCACTCCGTGGCCGCCCGCCGCGAGAAACGGCCCGAGAGCCGATCCGATCAGGCCCGAGATCCCGCTGACGGCGATCTGGAGTGGTCCGCTCACACCGGACAGTGTACCGAAATGGTCTTCGATTCGTCCCAATTCCGCCGTGACAAGCCGCGAGGATTCGATAGAATGCTTCTCCTTGCCCGCACCGCGGCGAAGGAGCTTCCATGATCATCGGGATCGCGAGGGAAACCTACCCGGATGAGCGTCGCGTCGCCCTCGTTCCCGGCCTCGTGCCCATCCTGACCAAGGCGGGCTGCGAGGTCCTCGTCGAGGCGGCTGCGGGCGCACCCGCCGGCCACGCGGACTCCTCGTACACCGCGAAGGGTGCCGTCATCGCATCGACGCGGGACGAGGTTTTCTCCCGAGCCGATGTCGTGCTTCAGGTCCGCGGCCACGGCGCCAACCTCGACGCCGGCAAGCAGGACATCCCTCGCCTGAGACCGGGTCAGGCTCTGATCGGCCTGTTCGAGCCGTTGACGTCGGTCCGGGCGGTGGACGAGGTGGCTCGAACCGGCGCATCGGTCTTCGCGCTCGAGCTTCTTCCCCGGATCACCCGGGCCCAGGGGATGGACGTCCTCTCGTCCATGGCCACCATCGCCGGCTACAAGGCGGTCCTTCTGGCCGCCGAGAGCCTCCCCAGGCTCTTCCCGATGCTCACGACGGCCGCAGGAACCGTCGTGCCGGCGCGCGTGCTCGTGATCGGGGCTGGCGTCGCGGGACTCATGGCCATCGCCACCGCGCGCAGGCTCGGCGCCATCGTCGAGGCGTACGACGTCCGCCCGGCGGTGAAGGAGCAGGTGCAAAGCCTCGGCGCCAAGTTCGTGGAGACGCCGGCCGATTCCGCTGCGACCGAGGGTGCCGGCGGCTACGCGAAAGCTCAGGACGAGACCTTCTACCAGCGGCAGCGAGAGCTGCTGGCCAGGGCCGTCGCCCAGAGCGACGTCGTGATCAGCACCGCGGCGGTCCCGGGTGCCAAGGCGCCGATGCTCGTCGCCTCGTCGATGGTCGCCGCGATGCAGCCTGGCTCCGTCATCGTCGACCTCGCGGCGGAGCGCGGTGGCAACTGCGAGCTGACCCGTCCCGGCGAGGCGGTCGTGGTGAACGGCGTCAGCATTCTCGGGCCCGTCAACCTCCCTGCGACGGTGCCGACCACCGCGAGCCAGCTCTACGCCAAGAACGTGGTCACGTTCCTCCAGCACGTCCTGAAGGACGGGAAGGTCCGCCTCGACCAGGACGACGAGATCATCCGCGAGACACTCGTGTGCCACGGGGGACAGGTGAGCCATGGGAAGATCCGGGAATCGCTCCGGGTCCTGCAAGCGGCGGTCGGGGCGGGGCCGGGGCGGGAGGGGTAATCGGTCGGCCCGCTCACGAAAACAGCTTCAGGGAGTTCTCGTGGAGGATCGCGCGGCAGGCGGCCTCCGGAAGCCCCAGCTCCAGGAACTGCTCCACGTTCCGCCGCATGTCCGGCACGCCGGGTCCTGGCCAGTCGGTCCCCCAGAGGGAGCGCGGCGCGAGGTCGGCGAGCTTGGGCAGATAGTGGAGGAGCCGTTTCGGAGGGATCCCCGACAGGTCGAGCCAGAGCCGCGGGTGACGCCTGGCGAGGAAGAGCGCGGTCTCCCCGTGGAGCGGGCGCCCCGCGTGGGCGAGGAGGATCGTCATGCGCGGGAAATCGACGGCGACGTCGTCGATCGGCATCGGGTCGGCGAAGACGTTGCGCGCTCCGGGGAAGATCGACGTGCCGGTGTGGACCATGACGGGCACGCCCCGCTCCTGCGCGATCCGGTACACCTCGCCGATCCCACGACCCGCCCCTCCCGTCCGGTAGTCGTTCACCTGGAAGAGCTGGTGGGGAGGGTGGACCTTGAGCCCGCGGATCCCCAGATCCAGAATCCGGTTGGTCTCGCCGGCCGGATCGTCCGTGAACCGCGGATGGACGGAGCCGAAAGGGATCAGGCGGTCGGGCGCCTCGGCGCAGTAGCGGGCGCACCAGTCGTTCACCTCGGGCGTGAACCCCATGAGGTCCGGCGACGGGTAGTTGATGAGGGCCGCGCGGTCGATGCCGGCCGTGTCAAGAAACCGCAAGAACGCCCTCGGCGACCGCATGAACTCCCGGATCGGCTCCAGATCGGCCCGTCCGTGTTCCATGCGGGCCTTCACCTCGGGGAGAAGCATCTCCCAGGGCTGGATGTGGATGTGCAGGTCGGTGACGGGGTATCCGCGGATCATTGCCTTGGGCTCCTCGGCGAGCGCTCGAGTATATCGTGGCGCCCGACCCCCGAACCCCCCGAAACCGGAACCGGTTGACAGGAAGTCCCAGGCGCTTCTACCATGCATCGGTGTGATGCAGCGAGTGCATCGGAGGACCGCGTGAAGGCTCTCACCCTCAGGAATCTGCCTCCCGATCTCTCGCGGATCATTCGGCAGAAGGCCGCGGAGAACAGGACGAGCCTCAACAAGGTCGTGATCCAGCTTCTGGAGGAGGCGACTGGCCTCAGCCAGGGCAAGAAGAAGGAACACCTGTATCACGACCTCGACGCGCTCGCGGGATCGTGGACTCACGAGGAGGCGGCCGCGTTCCTGAAAGAGCTGGCCCGGCAGCGGCGCATTGCCTGCGGGTCCTGACGAGCGACACGCACTTTCGAAAGGTCCCCCAGGTGATCGCGGAATACTTCCGACCGGAGTAGAGCCGGGCGGTTTCGAATCAGTCCCTGTCCCATCGATAGAACCCCTCTCCGCTCTTCTTTCCCAGCTTCCCCTCCACGACGAGCCTCCGGAGGATCTCGGGCGGCCGGAACGCCTCCGACCCGAGCGCGCGGTGGAGGTGCTCGGCGATGGCCAGGCGCACGTCGAGCCCGACCACGTCGCTCAGTCGAAGGGGTCCCATCGGATGCCTGTATCCCAGGGTCATCGCCCGATCGATGTCTTCCGCCGTGGCGACCCCCTGCTCGAGCATCCGCATCGCCTCGAGCCCGATGACGACGCCGAGGCGACTCGTGGCGAAGCCGGGGGAATCGCGCACGACGATCGGCTCCTTCCCCATCCTGCGTCCGGCCTCGACCGCGCGGGCCACGACCTCGTCGGCGGTTCGCTCGGCCCGCACGACCTCGAGAAGTGGCATGAGGTGCACCGGGTTGAAGAAGTGCATTCCCACCACCCGCTCGGGACGCGAGGCCGCCTTCGCGATCTCACCGACCGGCAGGGCCGACGTGTTCGTGGCCAGGATCGCGTCGGGGGGAGCCGACTCCCCCACCCGGCGGAAGACGTCTTTCTTCAGCTCCATCGACTCGGACACGGCCTCGATCACGAGGTCCGCGTTCGCGGCCGCGGCCTCGATCCCGGGGGCCGGATGGACGCGGCCGAGCACCGCGTCCCGCTCTTCGGGCGTCACCTTTCCCCGGGAGATCCCCGCCTCGAGGTTCGCCCGGATCGATTCGATCCCCTTCCGGATGAGCTCCTCCGACACGTCGTGGAGGCTCACATCGAAGCCCGCCGCTGCGGCCACGTGCGCGATCCCGTGGCCCATGGTCCCCGCGCCGATGACCGTCACTCTCCGGATGTCGGACATGGCTCCCTCCGCGGAAGTCGCCCAGAATACCCCCCGGGGGGGTCAGGTCAAGACCGAGGCGTAGAATCGAGGTTTCGATTCCGGAGAGCGGGACCGTGCTGCTCGTGCATGATCTGGCGAGGGGGATGGCCGGCGTCGGCTGCTTCCTCGTTCTCGTGGCCGGCGGGTTGGAGCGCCGGGGTGAGCTGCGCGCGGCCCGCCGACTCGCGCGCACGGGGGGATTCACCTCCGCGGTCGGAGCGGCGGTGCAGGCGGCCTCCGTTCCTTTCCTCGCCTGGACGGCCGCAAGTGCGGTGCCGCTCGGCGCGAGCGTCCTCGCCGCCCTCGCGTCGGGCCTCGTGGCGCTTCTGGCTGGACTCGCCGGAAAGCCGCGCCCCTCGGGGTCCTTCGCCGCCTTGCTGTGGATCGCGAGCCTCGTGCTCTATCTCGCGCTTGCGTGAGCCATCGTTATAGACTGTCCGCCCATTTCGACAACTCGGCGGAGGACACCATGGCCAGCACCAAGGACCGACCGTTCCGGACCCTCGCGGTCATCGGTGCGGGCAACATGGGAAGCGGGATCGCCCAGAAGATGGCGACCGAGGGGTTCCCCGTCGTCCTGGTGGACGTGGACGACGAGAAGGTCGCCCGTGGGCTCGGAATCATCCAGAAGACCCTGTCCGAGGGGGTCGCGCGGAAGATCTTCAAGCCGGATGACGCGGCGGCCATCGAGGCGCGGGTCCGCGGCACCGCCGACTGGCGCGATCTCGCGGACGTGGATCTCGTGGTCGAGGCGGTATTCGAGGACCCCGGGGTCAAGAACGAGGTGTTCCGGAAGCTCGACCAGGTCTGCCGGAAGGACGCCGCCCTCGCGACCAACACCTCGTCCTTTTCTGTCAGCGAGATGGCCTCCCGGACGCGCCATCCCGAGCGGGTGCTCGGCCTCCACTACTTCTACCACCCCGCGAAGAACCGGCTCGTGGAGGTGGTCCCCGGAAAGGAGACCGATCCGTCCATCGTCCGCCGTGCCTGGGCCCTCCAGGAGCAGATCGGGAAGACCCCGATCGCCTCGGCCGACCGCGCGGGGTTCGTGGTGAACCGGTTCTTCGTTCCCTGGCTCAACGAGGCGGTCCGGTGCCTCGAGGAGGGCCTGGCCGACGCGGCCACCATCGAGGAGGCGGCGAAGCGAGCTTTCGGCGTGGGGATGGGGCCGTTCGAGCTCATGAACGTCACGGGCGTTCCCATCGCGCTCCATGCCGCGACGACCCTGGGGCAGGTCTTCGGCCCGCTCTACGAGCCCGCGGCCCTGCTCCGCCGTCAGGTGGAGTCGGGGAAGAGCTGGACTGTCGGCGGGGCCCCGAACGAGGCCCAGCTCGAGGCCGTGGCCGATCGGCTGCGGGTGGTGACGTTCCTCGTCGCCGCGGCACTCGTGGCCGAGGGCGTGGGGACGGTGGAGGACACGGACATCGGCGCACGCGTCGGGCTGCGTTGGCCCCAGGGGCCCTTCGAGATGATGAACCGCTGTGGCGTCGAGCATGCATCCTCGATGGTCTCCAAGGTGGCGAAACGCTGGAAGATCGAGGTTCCGCGAACGCTCGCCGAACGCGCGGCGTCGAAGCGGCCCTTCGAGTTCTGCCTGGCGCGGACCGACGTCGAGGCCGGCGTCGCGACGCTCACCCTGAACCGTCCAGACGCCATGAATGCACTGAACGAGGATCTGGTGGCGCAGCTCCACGCGGCGTTCCGGGCCGCGGTCGGCGACCCCGCGGTTCGCGGGATCGTGATCGCGGGCGCGGGCAAGGCCTTCATCGCGGGCGCCGACGTTCGATTTTTCGTCCGGAACATCGAGGCCAAAGAACTGGACCGCATCGTCGCCTTCACGCGGGCGGGCCATGCCCTGCTCGACGACATCGACCGCTCGCCCAAGCCGGTCGTGGGGAGGCTCGACGGTTTGGCCCTGGGCGGCGGCCTCGAAGTTGCCCTGGCGTGCGACGTCCTGATCGCGACCCCCCGGGCTTCCATGGCGTTTCCCGAGACCGGCATCGGAATCTACCCGGGGCTCGGCGGCACGCAACGCACCACACGCCGGATCGGCGTCGGCCTCGCCAAGTGGCTCGTCTTCACCGGAAGGATGCTTCGTGCCGCCGAGGCGAAAGCGATCGGTCTCGTGGATGAAGTCGTCCCGCACGAGGAGCTGGACGCGGCAGTCCGCCGCGCCATCGAGACCGCTCCGTCGCCGAGATCGCAGCGGGCTCCGGTCCCCGAGAGCCATCGCGCCCTCGAGGAGCTCTTCCGCTCCCATGACGCCGACGCGCTGCGCGAGGGAAGGATCGACACCCAGGGGAGCGAGGATCTCGCCCGCGCGGTGAAGTCGGTCGCCGCCAAGGCCCCCCTGGCCCTTCGCATGGCGGGACGCCTCATCGAGGAGGGGGCCGATCGTCCGCTGTCCCAGGGCCTCCTGATGGAGCTCGAGCATCTCGTCGAGATCTTCTCGACGAGGGACGCGTACGAAGGGCTCAGAAGCGTCGGCCGAAAGCCCCCGGTCTACGAGGGAAGATGACTTCCCCCCCCGAGCGCGCGCCAGGCTTCATCGACCGCGCCGTCGATTGGATGGCGAGGGCGATGGACAAGCTCGGTTGGAACGGGGCCCGACTTCGCTGGAAGTGGAACCGGAGGCGGCGGGAGGTGGGCGAGTCGGGGCTCCGGACCGCGATCCTCTGGAGATCCGCCACCGCGAGCTACAAGATGTGTCCTTCCTGCCGGGCTCTCGTCCCTCGTTCCGCCGCGTCGTGCTCGGAGTGCGGAGCCGGCCTCGCGGCGGTGCGCGCTCCCGGGCTCTCGCGGCTGATCTCCAACGTGATCCCCGGCGCGACCGCGGCGTCCTCGGTCCTCCTCCTCGCCAACGGCATCCTGTTCGTCCTGATGCTCATGACCGCGATCTCCTCGGAGCGCAGCCGCGGGCTCCTGGCCGCCTTCGACCCGAGCACACTCGTGCGGTTCGGATCGGGGCTCAACCTCCTGACGATCGCGCACGGCGAGTGGTGGCGCATCGTCACCCCGATCTTCCTCCACGGCGGCCTGCTGCACTTCGGTTTCAACTGCTATGCCCTCCTGCAGCTCGGCCCTCTCGTGGAGGAAGAGTACGGGACCGAGCGCTTCGCGGTCGTCTACGTCGTGAGCGGGATCTTCGGGAACGTGTTCAGCCAGTACGTGAGGCCCGTCCTCGCCGATTTCGTGCCGTGGCTAGGTCCGGGGGTCCACACGGTCGGGGCGTCGGGCGCGATCTGCGGGCTGATCGGTCTGATGCTGGCGTCCGGCGCGAAGCGGGGCGGGGGCGTCGGGAGGCGTATTCGCTCGGGCATGACGCAGTACGCGCTCTACCTGCTGATTTTCTCTCTCCTTCCCGGCATCGATCTGCTCTGTCACGTGGGCGGCTTCGTGGGAGGGCTCCTCCTCGGCTTGGTCGTTTCCACGGGCCCCTTTCGGAGCCGTCGGGCCGCAGCGCTGTGGGAGGGGTTGGTGGTCACCCTTGTCCTCGTCATTCTCCTCGCGTTCTATCGGGTCGCCGCACACGGTCCCGAGAGCGTGCGCTGGCTCGATTCCTTGCGCGGCTGATTCGGGCAACTCGGGGCGGCAGATCGTTTCGCTCACTCCGTCCCGCTCGGCTTGAGGATGATCCCGCGGTTCTCGCGTCCGTTCATCTTGACCACGACGGGCTCGGAGAACCTCAGGTGGCGGACGTAGCCCGTCTCGGCCACCGCCTTCTGGCGCGCGAGGAAGTCCCAGTCCACGAACCCTCCTCCCCCGTCCGGATTCACGGTGAAGTACCCGACATTGGCGCTGGTCAGGTTCTGGAAGAAGTGGGTCCCCTGGGAGGGAGTCACCTGAAAATCCTTGAATCCCGCCTCGACGATCACCCGCGCCCCGGCGATCTGGTCCCAGGTCACGGGGATCCCCAGGAGCGGATCGGCGGACCCCCAGCGCCCGACGCCGAACAGAACGTACGGGCGGCGCTGCGCCACGAGCTCCGCGTTGAGCCGAGCCAGCTCCTGCGCCACGTCCTTCGAGCGCATCCGGTCGAACCGGTGGAAATCGACCGCCAGAACGTCCCGAACCCCGTCGATCTTCCCGTGTCCCAGCACGCACGAGCTACGGCAGACGAGCCGTGATGGATCCTCGTCGTCGAGGCCGAGCTCGGCCATCTCCCGGGAGAGCGCCAGCGGGCGAAGCTGCAGGAACCCGAACTCCGCGGGCTCACCGGCGGCTCGGGCTAGGTTCACCGCGAACTCGATCTCCACGGGCGTCGAGGTCCCGCGGACGCCGATCTCGAGGAGCAGCCTCAGGAGGTCGGGAAGCGGGAATACGTCGTGCTTCAGGATCGGAGCGAAGCTCACCAGACGCACCCCAGGGCGCGAGATGCCGTCGTACACCGCGTCGTTCTCCGGCGAGTACGTGGAGCCGAGCGCCGCCAGGGTTCCGTCCTCCTCGGCCGCATCCAGACCGAGCCGGCGAAGCTCAACTCCCGGATACGTCCCCAGGTCCGGCGGGCCGCCCTCGAGCCGCACGGCGTAGAAGTGTCGTTGCGAGTTCTGGAGGATCGACCGGACCGAAGAGAACTGGACCAGATGGTTCGGGTAGCGCGGGCAGAAGCGGACGCAGACCTCTCCGTCCACGACCGTTCTGCCGAGCCCCAGCGCCACCGCGGCGATCCCGTCGTCGGTCTTCATGGGGGGCGAGGGATAGAAGTTGTGGGAACGGGCGACACCGGAGAAGTCCGGATAGAAGCGCAGACCATGGGCCGCTCCCACGACCTTCTGGAGGATCACGGCCATCTTCTCCTCCTCCAGGCGGTACGGCGTCGTGTCCAGGTAGGCCTTGGCGTGACGGCGGAACGTGGAGGCGTAGACTCGCTTGATCGCGTCCAGGAGCTGCGCGAGGCGCACGTGCGGGTCCGGATGTGTGTTCGGGAGCATGTACGTCTCGTAGATCCCAGCGAACGGCTGGTACTGCGAGTCCTCCAGGAGGCTCGACGAGCGCACGGCGAGCGGATAGCGGGCGACGTCGAGGTACCGGGCGAGCTGCTGGCGAATCGCCCCGGGGAAATCCCCGGCGAGAAAACGCGCCAGAGCCACGTCATCGTCCTGGGAATGGATCGCGAAGTCCTTGAGGTCGTTCTCCTCCATGAACGAGTCGAAGAGGTCGGCGCCGAGGACGACCGACGGCGGCACCGCGATCTGGATTCCCGGGAACCGGTGTCGCACCTCGAACTCGTGGAGGAGGAAGTTCACGAATGCGAGCCCGCGGGCCTTTCCTCCCAGGGACCCTCCGCCGATCCGCGAGAAGCTGGTGGCGGGATCGAACGTCTCCGGATCGAAATCGGTCACCGTCCCGCGGCTACGCTCCCGACGATACTCCTGGATGGAACGGATCATGTCGGAGCGCAGGTGCTCGAGGGATGGAAAGTCCGAGACTCTCCGCGGCCTCAGCCTGTGCGCGAGCGCGAACTCGGTGCGTGCCTTGAGCCAGTTGGAGAAATGGTTCCGCTCGCCGTGATAGGCGAGGCTTTCGGCCGGAACCGTCGACAGCCGCTCTTCGAGGGCCTTCAGATCCTCGGCCCTTCCCACCTCGGCTCCGTCCGGGAGCCGGAACACGAAATCGCCGAAGCTGAAATCTTCCACCATGAACTGCCGGAGCTGCCCCAGGAGCGTGGGAGAGTTCTTGAGAAGGAACGACGCGCCCACGGAACGGGCCAGCGCCTCGTTCTCGGGGTGGCTCGACTGGAGGAGGATCGGAACATCCGGCTCCCTCTCCCGGACCCGGCGCGCGAACTCGGCTCCCGCTCGGGCTGCAAGCTTCCCGCCCATGGGGAATTCGATGTCCGAGACGACGCCCAGGATGTTCTCCGCGTAGGCCTCGAAGTAGCTCCAGGCCTCCTCGAACGTGGAGCACAAGAGGATCTTCGGTCGCGCCTGGATGCGAAGGAGCTTGTGAGAGAGGTTGACCCCCTCCGGGATCAGGCTCTGCGCGTGTTGCATGATCTCGGTGTAGATGATCGGCAGAAACGAGGAGTAGAAACGGACGTTGTCCTCGATGACGATGATCGCCTGGACACCCAGCTCGCCGGTGTCGTGGGCCACGTTCCGCCGATCCTCCACGTACTTCACGATGGCCAGCAGAATGCGGACGTCGCCCTGCCACAGGAAGACACGGTCGAGGCCCGCCGGCTGTTCTTTCTTGAGGAATTCCTGGAGCTCCCGGCTGTCGTAGGCCAGGAGGATCACGGGGGTGCCGATCCCGGCCTCCTTGACCTTGCGAGCGAGGGTCGGTCCGTCCATGTCCCCGACGTGCATCGACGTGATGATCAGGTTGTAGCGATCCGCCTGCTTTCGAACGAGGGCGAGCGCCTCGGCGCCGGAGGAGACGCGGACCAGCCCCGGCGTGTGGCGCAGCTTGAGGTGGAGGAACTCGCTGACGATCAGCTCGCTGAGCTGGCCGTCTTCCGCGAGGATGAACGAGTCGTACAGACTCGATACGAGGAGGATGTTCTCCACGCGCCAGCGCATGAGGTCATGGAACCCACGGAGATGGGTCGCTTGGGCCAGCGTTCCCCCGCTCGTGCTGCGGCCCGGCATGGCGCCTCCCTCGCAGGGAAGATCCCGTTGTGGAGCGGCTCGCTCCCCCTCGGGCTCCGTCATTGTACTTTCCCCTGGAACATGCGACGAGACCTGTCCATGCCGCGGGCCCGCGTCGAGCGGCGATCCCGAAGGACCGGCCCCGTTCGATCCGGCGACTACGGACAGGCGGCGCTGACTCTCTCCGAGCCGCCGCTCCGATCGCCGTAGGTCCCGGCACCGCAGGCGTTCCGACCCCGTACCATGTACCAGTACCCCTGGCCCGCCGGGGGAAGCGCGGGGTCGGAAGCCGTGGCACCCGCCGTGCCCGAAACCACGCAGGCCTCGGATGGCCCATTCTCGACCGGGAGCTCGCTCAGGACCCCCTTCACGACGTCATGGACGGTTCCCGAGCCTGCCGCAAGCGCCGCCGAGTCCCAGGAGATCGTCAGCCTGTCGGACAGCAGGCGCACATCCGGAATCTGGGGCGGCACGGCGAACGCCGATTCGTCCAAGGGCGCGCAGTCTCCTCCATCGGTCACGCCGTCGTTGTCGTCGTCAGGATCGCAGGCGTCGCCCGCGGTGTCACCATCCGTATCGTCCTGGCCGATGTTCGGAGTCGTCGGACAGTTGTCCAGCAGATCGCACACTCCGTCGAGGTCCCCGTCCATGACCCGGTGCTCACAGCCCGTGGCTTCGTCGCATGAATCCTGCGTGCAAGCATCGGCATCGTCGCAGCTCGGCGGTGGACCGCCGAGACACGCGCCTCCATTGCACGTGTCGTCCGTCGTGCACGTGTTTGTATCACTGCAAGGCGCGGCGTTGTTGACGTGCACGCAGCCAGAGGCGGGATCGCAGGTGTCGTCCGTGCACACGTTCCCGTCATCGCAGCTCGGCCCTGGGCCACCCGCACAGACGCCGCCGCCGCAGGTGTCGCCGGTGGTGCACGCGTTCTCGTCGCTGCAGGGGGCCGTGTTGTTCACGTGTTCGCAACCCGTCGCGGGATCGCAGGTGTCGTCCGTGCACACGTTCCCGTCGTCGCAGCTCGGGCCTGGACCACCGCCGCACGCGCCGCCGCTACAAGCGTCACCCGTTGTACAGGCGTCCAGATCGTCGCAGGACGCGGTATTGTTGACATGTACACACCCAAACGCCGGGTCGCAGCTGTCTTCCGTGCACACGTTCCCGTCGTCGCAGCTATGGGCTGGACCACCGACGCACGCGCCACCGCTACAAGCGTCACCCGTTGTACAGGCGTCCAGATCGTCGCAGGACGCTGTGTTGTTGACATGCACACACCCAGTCGCCGGGTCGCAGCTGTCGTCCGTGCACACATTCCCGTCGTCGCAGCTAGG